>Ga0180009_10000047_pt1 | contig 217062 bp, 181 predicted proteins | sample OS_PC_MetaG_FD_123537 | JGI IMG/M metagenome (GOLD analysis project Ga0180009, IMG submission 123537) | Groundwater microbial communities from the Aspo Hard Rock Laboratory (HRL) deep subsurface site, Sweden - OS_PC_MetaG | ecosystem: Environmental > Aquatic > Deep subsurface > Groundwater...
ATGATCGACGGTAATACAAAACGGTGTCCCGGCGGCATCCTGCCTGCGATAGCGCCGCCCGACCGCGTCTTTTTCGTCGTAGGCCACGTTGAAATCGAATTTTAAATCATCGATGATTTTTTTGGCAATTTCGGGCAACCCGTCTTTCTTTACCAACGGGAATACAGCCGCTTTTACGGGCGCTAAAACGGCAGGCAGGCGCAAAACCGTGCGGGTCGAGCCGTCTTCCAAAGTTTCTTCCCGGAGCGAATTGGAAAAGACTGCCAAAAACATACGGTCCAGACCAATAGAGGTTTCGAGCACATAAGGCACATAGCTTTCCTGGGTTTCGGGGTCGAAATATTGCAGTTTCCTGCCGGAAAATTTTTCGTGGTTGCCCAGGTCAAAATCCGTGCGGGAATGGATACCTTCCAATTCTTTGAAGCCAAACGGGAATTTAAACTCTATATCGCAAGCGGCATCGGCGTAGTGTGCCAGTTTTTCGTGGTCGTGAAAACGGTAGTTTTCGGCACCCAAACCGAGCGAATGGTGCCATTTGAGCCGGGTCTCTTTCCAGTGTTCATACCATTCTTTTTGCGTGCCCGGCTTGATGAAAAACTGCATTTCCATCTGTTCAAATTCGCGCATGCGGAAGATAAACTGCCGCGCCACAATCTCGTTGCGAAAGGCTTTTCCGGTCTGGGCAATGCCAAACGGGATTTTCATACGCCCGGATTTTTGCACGTTCAAAAAGTTGACAAAAATACCTTGAGCGGTTTCGGGGCGCAGGTACAAATCCATGGCCGTTTCGGCGGTTGAACCTATTTTGGTGCCAAACATCAGGTTGAATTGTTTCACCTCGGTCCAGTTGCGGCTTCCGGTGTCGGGGTCGGCTATTTCCAATTCTTCTATTAGGGCTTTGACGTCGGCCAAATCATTTTTTTCCAGCGATTTGCCCAAACGTTTCAGAATGGCTTCGCCTTTCTCTTTGTATTCGACCACACGCGCATTGGTGGTCATAAACTGTTCTTTATCGAAGGCTTCGCCAAAGCGTTTTTGTGCTTTTTCAACCTCTTTTTCGATTTTGGCCTCTATTTTTGCTACGTAATCTTCTACCAACACATCGGCGCGGTAGCGTTTTTTGGAATCTTTGTTGTCAATCAACGGATCGTTAAACGCATCGACGTGGCCGGACGCTTTCCAGGTGGTCGGGTGCATAAAAATAGCCGCATCAATCCCTACGATGTTGTCGTTGAGCTGCACCATGGCTTTCCACCAATAGTCGCGGATGTTTTTTTTGAGTTCAGCACCATTTTGTCCGTAATCATACACAGCACTGAGGCCGTCATAGATTTCGGACGATGGAAAAATATAGCCATACTCTTTGGCATGGGCGATTACTTTTTTGAAATGATCTTCGGGTTGTTGGGCCATAATTTTTAAAATAAAAAAACCGCTATCAGTTGAGATAGCGGTTGCAAAAATAAGATTTTTAAAGCATTTTTAATGAAGAGCTTTGAAGGGATTTTGTGATTTTTCAGGTAGTGCTGATCATTTAATTATCCACAGATTGAAATACTTTGCATTATTTCAATTCAAAAGTTTTGGAAGAAACCAACTGCGGACCGTCAAAAATATTGGCAACATACAAGCCTTTTTCAAATTTGGTATCCGAATTGGGATTGGCCACATCTACGCAGACATCTGTGTTTTTGTTTTTGTATTCCACAGCTACGGTGGTACTGTAATACAGGGTTGCTTCACCGTATTCAATGGCGTTTTTGGTGCCTATCAAATTGTTTTTGGGGTCGATGATTTGCACGTAATATTCACGTGTGCCGGGTGTGGCAATTTTATTTTCAGCCAAAGTAAAGCAAACGCTGAGTTTGTCTGTGCGGCGTGCACGGTCTGTTTCGACAGTTTTTCCGTTAGAACGGATGATTTGCCCCACAGTTTGAAGGTTTAAAACATTGAGTTCTGAAGCTACCTCTACCATTTTAGACAATTCTGTGTTTTTTACAGACAAAGAGTCAGACAGTTTAATATTGCTAGCCAGTTGTGTGCTGGTACTGTCAAGTGCCACATTGAGCGTGTAATTCACATTCTGTAGAGAATCGTTGAGCCTTAAAAGACTTTCACGCTCTTTTTTCAACTTAAAAACTTCTTGCCTGTAGCGCGATAAAACGGCGATATCCGCTTCCATAGTTTCTACAGAATCGATGAGTTTTTCGATGCGGTCTCGGGCAGCTTTGAGTTCGTCGTCTATTACAGTATTTTCCTGCAGTGCCTTATCGTAGTTGACTTTGATTTCGTTGAGTTCCATCAAAACCTGCTCTTTTTCATTGGTGAGTTGGTTTTTGGTATCTTCACCTTGGTAGTAAAATTTAAGTGTGAAAATGCCAAGTAGTGCGACTAAAGCAATTAGGACACCTACGGTAATCTTTAAATTTTTGTTGTTCGATTCGGTTGACATAATAAAAATGGTTGTAAAAATGGTTGGTAATTTGTTTTACGATTTGAAGTATATTTTTAATCCATCCAAATGTTTGGCGTGTAATATTTTAGTAAACAAAGATGAGAAAAATATTTGTATTTCTTGTCGGCATAGTATTTCACAAGTAGAACTACTCACAAATAACTCAAATTTGTTGGATTTAGTATTTTTTGGCAGGATAAAAGTGGAAGAAAGTGCCTATTTGATGCTGTACCGTAAAGACGGAAAAGTGCAAAGACTTATCCATCAATTAAAATATCAGAACAGGCAGGAAGTAGGTACTATTTTAGCCGATTGGTTTGGCCCTCAACTCAATGAAAGCGGTCGATTTCAGGATGTAGATGTCATTGTTCCGGTTCCGCTGCATCCCAAGAAACTTCGACTTCGCGGATATAATCAATTGACTACTTTTGGGAGAGGCCTGTCTAAGTATCTGCAGGTGCCTTTTGATGAAGATGTTTTGATCCGTACCAACCATAAAGCATCACAAACCCTTAAAGACAGACTGAACAGGTGGGTGAATGTAAAAGAAATTTTTGATGTAAAAACTCTTGACAAGTGGCACGATGCACACATTTTGCTCATAGATGATGTGGTGACTACCGGTGCAACGCTGGAATCTTGCGCCCTGGCATTGAGAAAAATTCCGAATGTTAAAATCAGTATTTTGACGATGGCCAAAGCCCATTATTAGCTCGTAACCACTTTTGAGGACGAAGGTAACCGAGTGGGTAGCCTTCAAAACAGGAATGCGAACCCGTGCCTGTCGCTGAAATATTTTATCAAGTGATGGGGTGATTGGATTTTTTCAAATTCTTGAAATTCCTAGTTTGTTAGGACAAAGCAGCGTTCTATTTTTAGACTACCTGATCCTTCTTTACATAATTTAAAATCTTATATATAAGCTGTCCAATGGAGAAAGGCTATTTTATTTCTTTTGATGATGCTCTCGTGAAAAATGATTTTCTTTGTAAAAATTTACGGGATTATGTTCACAAGAAGCCTTCGGGCAATGTTGCTTTTTGTTTTGGTTGTTCTGGGTCTTACCCAATGTGCCCGGCGCGGTACGCCCGATGGCGGTCCACGTGATTTGGATCCACCGGTGATGACTAAGGCTATTCCGGATACTTTCAGCACCAATTTTGATGCAGAAAAAATTAGAATTTACTTCAATGAATATGTTCGGTTGACAAATGTGCAACGGCAACTGATTATTTCGCCGCCCATGAACTTTTTTCCTGAAATCAGGCCACAAGGATTGCCGACAAATTTTATCGATATCCTTATAGTGGATACACTCAAGGAAAACACCACTTACACGTTCAATTTTGGTCAGAGTATTCAAGACAACAACGAGTCCAATCCGCTTTCGTTTTTCAAATATGTTTTTTCTACCGGCAATTATATTGATTCCCTAAAGATAAGTGGCTCCATAAAAGACGCTTTGCTTGAAGTTCCGGAAAATTTTATCAGTGTGATGCTTCAGGAAGTTGACAGCACTTTTAACGACTCCACCATTTATAAGCAAAAGCCCATTTACATCACCAATACCCTCGACAGTTTGACTGTATTTCAAATGGAAAACATCAAACCCGGCACATATTTTTTATATGCAATCAAAGACATCAACAACAATTATTTGTACGACCAAAAAACAGAAAAAATAGCTTTCAGAGAAGCGTTTGTCACCTTGCCCACAGACAGTGTTTTTGTTTTAAATCTGTTTAAAGAAATCAATAATTTCAAAGCTTACAGGCCTACTCAAGCTGCGCGCCGAAGATACCTTTTTGGTTTTGAAGGTGCGCCGGAAAATATCAAAATAGAGTTGCTCAACAAAGTTCCGGACACTTTCGATTACCGCATCACCAAACAGCCCGATAAAGACACTTTGTTTTATTGGTTTAAAAATTACGAGGCCGATACGCTTCAATTTAAAGTCTATCAAAACGATTCTAAGGCTGATACATTTGATGTGGCATTCAAAAAAATAAAGGGCGACACTTTGTTGCTCAAGCCGTTATACACTACTTTTTTACCGCTTGACAAGCCTTATGTGCTTACATCAGAAGTCCCGTTATTGGCTTTTGACGAAAACAAAATTTCTGTTTTAGACCAGGATTCTGTAGTGGTGAATTTTAAAGCCGATTTAAAAAACGAACAGGAATTGGTTGTCGATTTTCCAAAATCAGAGATCAATAGATACAAAATACAATTTCTTCCGGGTGCTGTTACTGACTTTTTTGACAGACAGAACGATACGATACGCGTCACGGCACGCACCAAAAGCGATCGGGAATATGGACGCCTGAGTCTGAATTTGGAGTTGGTTCGCAATTTTCCAGTGGTAGTGCAGCTGCTAAACAGTAGCGGTAAAGTCATAACCGAAAAAATTGCCACTACGCGAAGAACGGTAGATTTTACGCTGTTGGATCCCATGGTATATACCATCCGAATGATTTACGACACCAATGCCAATGGAAAATGGGATACGGGCGATTTTTTCAAAAGGCGACAACCCGAGCGTATAGACTATATGAACAAAACCATAGACATCAGGGCTAACTGGGATGTTTTTGAAACCTTTACACCCAAGTAAAGTGGTCTCTGTCGTCTAAAAACCTGAGTTTTTTTCGAGCGCTTTCCAACTCTTTTTTGTTCAATGTAACAAAATAAACATCTTTTTTGCCGGAAATTTTTGGCAACACACCTTTGCCCAACATATCGTACACCGCCGAATGCCCGACATACGGATGGCCGTTGCCATCTTTGCCCACACGGTTTACGCCGGCCACGTACGACATGTTTTCTATGGCACGTGCCGCCAACAAAGTGTCCCAAGCATACACGCGTACTTTAGGCCAATTCGCTACGTAAATGAGCAAGTCATAATCGGCTGTGTTTCGTGCCCAAACCGGAAATCTGAGGTCGTAACAAACCATAGGACAGATGTGCCACCCCAAATAGTCAAGGATGAGTCTGTCTGTTCCGGCTGTGTAAACCACATCTTCTCCTGCAAGGGTAAACAAGTGCTTTTTGTCGTATTTTTCTATGGTGCCATTTGGTTTCACAAAAAGCAAGCGGTTGTAATAGTTTCCGTTTTCTTCAATGACCAAGCTACCTGTGAGTGCAATTTTTTTCTTTTGCGCGGTTTCTCGCATCCAACTAACGGATTTGCCATCCATAGTTTCGGCCACGCTTTCCGGATGCATCGTAAAACCCGAACTGAACATTTCCGGCAATATCATCAAATCAACATGGTGAACGTCGTTTATCAGATCTGTAAACATTGCCAAATTGGTAGCAGGATTTTCCCAGTGCAAATCGGCTTGAATCAAGGCAATATGTAGTTCGTTTTTGGTCATTTGATGACAAAGGTTTTCTTGTCCGGTCCAATGCCTTTGAGCGTGAGTGATTTCCATGCTTTGGGCAAAATCGGATTTTTTTGTACAATGCCATTTTCTGTGATATCGAGCCCACCAAAACCAAACAAAACCACTTGAAGCATGCCGCCGGCTCCAGTTGCAAAGTATGGATTGTCGCTTGTTGCAGCCTCGGCCAACGCGCCAAATGGGGGTCTTTTGTTGGGTTCATACGATCGTTTAAAGAGTCTGAAAGCCTCTTCGGCATCGCCCAATCTGGCATACAAAACAGCAAAAACCGATTGTCCCATTGCAGGCCCTTCAGGGGAGAGTTTGGGTTCGTAATATTTTAAATCTCGAATGATGGCTTCTTTGTCCGTAACCACGTGTAGCGGATAGGAGAGGAGGTTTACATCTGCTTGCTTGATGATTTCTCCATTGTAAGTTCTGTTCTCCCGGGTTGTGCCATCGGGAAACTGATGAATGACAATTTTGGATGCCACCGTTTGCCAAATCGGGTTGGGCGTGTGTCCCAGCGTTTTTGCAGCCAAAGTAGCAAATTCAAGTGCTGTAATTGCTGCTCCGTTTGTGAAAGCGTTGTCATCAATATTAGCAGCAAATTCGTTGGCGCCTACTACGTTGTTAATTGAGTAAGTGCCATCGGCATTGGGCGTAGCCCGGCTCACCCAAAAATCTGCAATTTCTTTGAGCATGGGATAGCCGCGCGTGGCGAGCCAATTTTTGTCTTTTACCACGCGGTAATAGTTCCAAAATGCTATGGCCACGTCAGCGGTAATGTGGTGTTCAAAAGTTCCGGTTAGTGCCCAGGCAGGTGTAGCTTCTTCTCCTGTTTCGTCACTCTCCCATGGAAACATCGCACCTTGGTAGCCAAAATTTATCGCTTTTTGTTTGGCCTTGTCCAACCGATCCGATCGGTAGTTCACCAACGAACGCGCAATGTCTTGATTTAACAAAAGCAAAGGTGGGTACATCCACAGTTCTGTATCCCAAAAAATATGCCCGTTGTAGTTTTGAGAAGACAGTCCCATAGGTGCAATGCTCAAGTTGGAATCTCCCCGAGAAAAAGCATATAAGTGATATAACGCCAGACGCACATCTTGTTGCGATTGCAAATCGCCCTCAATTTCTATATCGCCTTCCCAAAGTGTGTCCCAAAGTTTATTGTGTTGTGCCAATAACACATCTCTGTGGTTGAGTAGATTAAAAATCACAAAACGTTCCGATTCTGTTTGCGGATCGTCAAAATCTTGTGTAGAAGTAACAGCGCCTGTCCAAGCAAATTCGAAAGTTTTATTTTTTTCTAGTTTTTGTTCGAAAGAAAGCCTGTTGTCATAGTCAGATATTTTGTTGTGATGCAATTCAGGACGTTGGTGTTCGCGAGTCGAGTTGATGGCGTGCCAAACAAAAGTAGCCGATGCTGCTACCGTATGTTTTCCCAGCCTACTTTTGGCCACGGTTTGCAAAATTGGCATGGTGGTTTCTAAATCTTGCAAAACCCGAAAAGTGCTGATGGGTTGCAAGTATTCTTCGGGCGTAATGATTTTTCCGGTGGCTTTTATTTGGATGTCTTGTAGCGGTTTAATCTTGATATCGATATAGCCCGAGTATTGCACCTGCCTGAGCGTGTAAATGGTATAGGAAACTTCGGCCTTGTTTTTAAAGATGAAAGAAGTTTTAAAACCGCCGTGTTTCATATTGAGGGTTTGTTGCCAATTGGATACATTTTGTTCCGTAATCTTTTCACCGTCAATTTCGATATCCAAATTGGCAAAATTGATGCCTAACAGTATTTTACTCACGCCTAAAGGCGATTCTTTGTCGTAAACGTTGTTCAGTATGATAGATTTTACCACAAAAGGTTTGTCTTCGGGCAAGATGCCAATTCTGCCGTTTGCTGAAACGATTCCGGTGTAGGCATCTACCTTTCCAACGCTGATATTCCACCCGTCATTTTGTGATATGAGTTTTGAAGACCACAGGAGCAAAACGGCTGGAATAAAGATTCTATAAACAACTTTATAAATCATGTGTTGAAGTTTTTGAGTTTGTGCGAAGTTAAAAATTTTAAAGTAGAACGTCCGCGTTAATTTCTGTTAAAGTAAATTAATTATAAATAACAAAATGCCGGATTTTACATACTTTTGGATTTATTAAATGCAATCATGAATTTTCCTGAAAATAAAACCATTATCCTCTTCGACGGTGTCTGTAATTTGTGTAATGGCGCGGTTAATTGGCTCATTCGTAAAGACAGCCAAGATCAATTTAGGTTTGTAGCTTTGCAAAGTGATTTGGGAAAAGAAATTGTCGAATACATAGGCGTGGATACGTCCAAAACGGATTCTATCATTTGGTACAAACCCGGTGAAGCTTACTTTTACAAATCTGCTGCTGCTTTGAAAATAGCAGGTCAAATAGGCTTTCCGTGGCAATTGATGCAGGTTTTTTCAATTTTGCCGGCAGCCTTGCGCGATGTGGTGTATGACATCATCGCACGCAACCGGTATCGGTGGTTTGGTAAAAAAGCTTCTTGTATGATGCCCACACCCGAATTGACTTCAAAATTTCTTTGATATTTTTTTGTGCATCAGACTGCTAACAAAAAGCTAAATTTTTGAAATTTTTAAGAATCCATAAAATTCTTTTATAAATTAGTCAAGTTTTTAATAAATAGTAATCAAATGAATAAATACACCAAAAATCTTTTAAGCGCCTCATTGCTGAGCGCCCTCGTTTTTACTGCCTGTAAAAATGAAGAAAAACAAGCAGGTACTCCGGGTATCAATACCAGTTACATGGATGATTCTGTGCGTCCTCAGGACGATTTCTTTCGCTATGTCAATGGCAAGTGGCTCGATCAAACCCAAATTCCTGACGATAAAACCTCGTGGGGAAGTTTTAACGAACTGCGCGAAAATACCGATGCAGACGTGTTGGAGATTCTTAAAGAAGCTATGGCTTCCGGTCAGTATGCAGCTGATTCAGACCAAGGGAAAGCCGTGAATCTTTTCAAAACCATCCTCGATTCTACATCCCGAAACGAACAAGGTTTACAACCCATCCAATCTCGTTTAGATGAAATTGACAAGATGACAACTGTCAAAGACTTAGAAAATTATTTGATTGCTTATGAATCTGTTGGCGGGACCGGTTTTTTTGGTGTCGGGGTTTTTGCAGATTCAAAAGACAGCAATAAAAATGTGTTGAGTCTCGGAAACGGTCGATTGGGATTACCCGACAGAGAATACTACGTTTCAGACGACCCAAATTCCAAAGACACGCGCGATAAATACGTACTGCACGTGGGGCAGATGTTGCAATTTTTGGGATACAGCTCGGAAGATGCACAAAAACAAGCAGAAGCGGTACTCGCTTTTGAAACCCTTTTGGCAACCCCGCGTTTAACACGGGTAGAACGCCGAGACGATCGACTGACATACAACCCTAAGACCATAGCCGAAATTAGCAATCTAAACAAAGTGTTTGATTGGCAAAAATATTTTTCAGCTCTCGGTTTTGCCACTGTGGACACTGTCATCGTGAACGAGCCTAAGTATATCGCTTCACTTGAACCGCTGATGCAAACAAGTCACCTAAATCATTGGAAAGCTTATCTGAAATGGTCTTTGCTCAATAGTGCTTCGGGCAGGTTGAGTGATGAAATCGAAACCGCTAATTGGGAATTTTACGGCAAAACGCTCCGCGGGGCTCAAGCGCAAGAAGCACCTGAAAAAAGAGCTTTGGGTATGCTCAATAGAGCCTTGGGCGAAGCCCTGGGAAAATTGTACGTAGATAAAAAATTTCCGCCCGAGGCCAAACAAAAAGCAGAGGAGCTCATTGCAAATCTAATCGCAGCTTATGACAAACGCATCAAAGAGTTGCCTTGGATGAGTCCGGAGACCAAAGAAAAAGCCTTGGAAAAACTGCACGCACTCAACATAAAAATTGCCTATCCGGACAAATGGAAAGATTACTCCAAATTACAGATTCAGGGTCCTGAAGCCGGTGGCAGTTACTACGCCAATATGGACAACCTGTCACGCTGGCGTTTTGAAGAAGATGTAGCCAAACTCGAAAAACCGGTAGATAAGGACGAATGGTTTATGGCACCGCAAATCGTCAATGCTTATTTCAATCCTGCTTATAATGAAATTGTTTTTCCGGCAGCCATCTTGCAACCGCCATTTTTCAATTTTGAGGCCGATGATGCTGTCAACTATGGCGGTATTGGTTCGGTAATTGGTCACGAAATTTCTCACGGATTTGACGATTCGGGTGCGCGCTACGATGCCCAGGGCAATTTGGTAGATTGGTGGACACCTGCAGATTTAGAAGCATTTACCCAACTCGGAGACGCCTTGGCTGCACAATATAGCCGTTTAGAGCCACTGCCGGATACTTTTGTAGATGGCAAATTTACCCTTGGCGAAAACATTGGAGATTTGGGTGGCGTTAATGCTGCTTTTGAAGCTTTGCAAATTCATCTAGCCAAAAACGGTTCGCCCGGCCTGATTGACGGATTCACCCCCGAACAAAGATTTTTCCTTTCTTGGGGAACCATCTGGCGTGTAAAAACCAGAGATGAAGCACTCAAAACGCAGGTAAAAACCGATCCGCATGCTCCGGGGATGTATCGTGCCAGTGTTCCGCTTCAAAACGTGGAGGCTTTCTATGAGACCTTTGATGTGAAACCCGGCGATGCTATGTTTTTACCGCCGGAACAAAGGGTAAAAATTTGGTAGAATTTCTTAATAAACTGCCTCTTGAGCTTTGTCTCGAGGCAGTTTAATTAGAATGTGTTGTTATCAAAACAGTTCATATCTGAGCCCCAACGAAATGCTCCTAATTTCATTTTGTGCATTTTTGAATAAGGGTGAAAGGTCATATTTTACATACAACATGCTATCGCCTGCTGTTAGGTAGCCGCTGAGCCCGTAAACAAAATCGTTGGTGTTGAAGTCTGTTTTTTGCTTCTCTTTTATCTTATCGCCGTTACGGTCGTATTTCAGTTTTTGCATATTTCCGATGTTGAATCCTGCAAACCCACCGAGCCCGATTTTCACCCGGTCAAAATAATGCTTGTCGGGATTGAAGGAGGTGTTGAATGGCTTAAACTCTAGATGTACAGGCATTACCAAGTACGTATATCTGAATTTTGATTTGTCCAAATCTGTATCAAATTTTTGAAGTTCGGTGGTGTTGTCGTTTTCAACGAAAAATTGATCATCTTTCGGTTTTAAGTTGTTGGTTTGAAAAGATAAAGCATAATTAAGTTTAAGAAAATTAGAGTTTTTAAATACTCGGTATTTATTTCCAAACCCGATTTCAAAAAAACGAGAGCCGAAAAACTTAAAGTGAGAATTACCTAGCGAATTTCCTTCTTCTATGGCGTTATTAAAACCAAAGGCGAGCAGCAAATAGCCATTGTTTCTACTTTCTTTAAAATTTTTGTCGCGGTGAAATATTTTACGGAATTTGAAATCATCAAAAATGCTGTCCATCCGATCTTCAAAAGAATAATATTTGATATGGAGCATTTCGCCCCTCTCCAATAAGGCAATTTGATTGTCGATGATGGCCAATCGGTTGTCGATGTTCAGTGCGTGTTTTTGAGCCGCTTCTTTTTTGAGCGCTGTGGCTTCTTCTTCTGTAATTTCTCCGGAAAGAAGACGGTTATTTATCGCTTTCACTTCTTTTTTAAGCAGTTCTCGTTCTTCGTTTGCAATCTTCTCTTTGGTCAGTTTTAGGTTTTCAATCTGTTGTTCTTTGCCAAGTTCCTGAGCGTTCAGATTAGGCATGCAGAGGGTGAGCGCCACCAGGGCGAAAATCAAAAATGTAGTTTTCATGATTATAAATATTTAATGGAGATTCAATTATTGCTTTGTGCAACAGCTATTTTCACAGTTTGGTAACTTTCTCGCAGCGCGAGGAGCACTTTTTCTTTAAAGGAGGTGTTGTTTATATCTTCTTCAATTTCAGCCAACAACACCTCAGCATTAACGCTTTTTCCTGCTTTTGTCAACAATTGTTGCGATTTGATTTCTTTGAGGGCTTCGGCCAAAAGTGCATTGATTTCAGCATCAGAAAAGTTGGCTTTGTCTTTTTGGAAGTCAAGTATTTTTGAGACAACCTCATCTACTTTTTGGTCAACAATATTCTTGTTTTCCGGTATTTGAAATGGTTTTTCAATGTCCTCCTTTACTTTAACTGTCTGCGAGACCACCACAGGAGTCGATTTTTTTGATGACAAATGTGTGTCGGTTTTATTTCCATCTTCAGTTGTCTGTGCTGTTTTGGCATCGGGTTTAGTTAAGGTGTTTTCCTTCTTGGTTTCGGGCGTCAAAACCGGTTCTGATATTTCCACCATTCGTTGGTTAGCATCGCTAAGCGCTTCGTTTTTTAAGAATAAACTGATCAACACCAACAAAACGATGCTGGCAGCAGCTACACGAGACACGATGTGAAATCTTTTTTTTCTCTTATTTGCGATGAGTTGCTTCTCCAACTTATCCCAAGTCTTCTCGTTTGGATGGATTGTCCGACGGAGAAGGCTTTCGCGGCTGATATTTTCAAATTCCGACAGTTTCATTTTTTGTAATTTTTAAGTCTTTTAACTGATGTTGCAAACATTTTCGAGCGCGATGCAGTTGGGTTTTGGATGCGCTCACTGTGATTTGGAGTTCCTGTGATATTTCCTGATGGCTATAACCGTCAATGGCGTACATCAGAAATATCACTTTCTGGTTTTCGGGCAATTCGTCTATGCGTTTTTGAATGTCTTCAATTTCTAAATTGTTGTGAGAAGATGTTGACTCCACGAGTTGGGTTTCCGGATAATCTTCCAAAAAAACCAATCTTTTTTGACTTCGAAGGTGGGAAATGCACGAGGTTACCATAATCCGTCTTATCCAACCTTCAAAACTTCCTCTGTTGTCAAACTGATCTAATTTGGTGAAAACCTTTAAAAAACCGCTAAGCAGAACGTCTTCCGCATAAAACATATCCGAAATATACTGCCTACATACTGACAACATCTTAGGTGCAAACCTTTCGTATATAGCCCGTTGTGCTTGAAGGTCTTTGGCTTTAGCCTTTTCAATGAGGAGTGTTTCGTTATAGTGGAGCTGAACAACTTTCAAGGTATTCAATTTAGTTTCTATACTACCAAGACGCTCATAAAGCAACAAGCGTTACAGTTGTCTAATAATTTTTTGCGTACTTTTTGATTGCGCACTTGCTTTAATTGCATATTTCTAAATACAAAACTAACATTTTACAAATTATTATAAGTTTCGAATTATCTCTTAACTCATTTTTTCATGTATGAATGACGAGCAAAAACGACTGATAAATGGGTAAAGAATTCAATTTTAACAAATATAATCAACAAGTAAGCGTTACTATCTCGTGTGTGTTATGTGTTAATCTGTCCGTTTTTAGAAACTATATCAAGCTGTTGGCCTATTTTTGAAAATTATCCTCGAATTCTTTTGCGCAAGTATTTCTACATGATGGTTTTATGCTTCCCGATGCTGATGAACGGGCAGGACGTGCCGTCGTTAAAAAAGTCTAAATGGCTAAAAATAAACGGCAAAAAGGAACTGAAAATAGATTCGGTCAGTATCCAATCCAAAGATTTTGAAGTGTATCTAAATGACTCCATTCGGTTAGATACGCTCTTTTACCGGGTTGATTTTTCAAAATCCATACTTGTTTTTCAAAATAATTTTGAGAAAAAAGCAGATTCGGTTCGGGTTTCCTACCAAAGTTTTCCTAACTATCTCACGCGGATCTACCAGGTTTTTGACGATTCTTTAATTGTAGAGAACAACCAAAGTTTGGAACGCGTGTACAGCTTGGAAAACAAACGAAAAAAAACAAGTATTCCGTTTGACGGGCTTAACACCACAGGGAGCATTACCCGAGGCGTAACCATTGGTAACAACCAGAATTCTGTTCTAAAATCAGAACTCGATTTGCAAATTTCTGGCGATTTGGGCAACGGCGTCACCCTGCGCGCTTCCATACAAGACAACAACATTCCGCTGCAAGAAAATGGCTTTTCGCAACGCTTAGACGAATTTGACGAAGTCTTTATCGAACTTTTCACAGACAATTGGAATGTGAGAGCGGGCGATATCAACTTGGTGGAAAGCGAAAGTTATTTTTCCCGTTTTCAAAAAAGAGTGCAAGGTATTTTGGTGGGCGGTAAAATTCAAAAAAACACGTCCGAAACCAAATTTTTTGGTTCGGGAGCCGTAGTTAGGGGACAATTTACAAGAAGTACTTTTCAAGGTAGGGAAGGCAACCAGGGACCCTACAAATTGCAAGGACCCAACGGCGAACTTTTTGTGTTGGTGATTTCAGGTAGCGAAACGGTCTATGTAAACGGTTTGCCCTTGCAGCGGGGAGAAGACCGAGATTATGTGATTGATTACAACGCAGGAGAACTCACTTTTACCTCGCTTTTTCCAATAACCTCAGATATGCGTATTGTGATTGAGTATCAATTTACCGACCGCAATTTTACGCGATTTATCACCTACGACGGAGCTTCTTTTAAAAAGGGAAAACTCTCGCTCAGTGGTACCATTTATTCCGAATCCGATTCTAAAAACCAACCGCTGCAACAGAGTTTGACTGAAAGCCAAAAAGAATCGTTGAGCTTGGCCGGCGATGATAGGTCTAAAATGGTGGCTCCATCGGCCGTACCTTCTTCATTTTCCGAAAACAAAGCTCTTTACAGAAAAATTGACATCAATGGCGTGGAAGTTTTTGAGTTTTCGACTGACCCGAATGAAGAACTTTTTGAAGTACGGTTTACCGAAGTAGGCGCAAACCAAGGAAACTACATCCTCACCAATGCCAACGTCATCGGACGTATTTTTACTTTTGTCCTACCCGAAAATGGCGTGCCTCAGGGCAATTTTGAGCCCGTTATTCAACTCATTGCCCCAACAAGACTGCAATTGGCCACCGTAAAAGGCAAATACGAATTGTCTGAAAAAACTTCGGTCGAATTTGAAGGTGCCTTCAGCAACAACGATTTGAATCTTTTTTCGGATTTAGATGATGAAAACAACACGGGATTTGCCGGTACCATTCGGGCCAAACACAGACTTTTTGACAAACTATGGAACTTGGATGCTACTTTTGATTTTGACCACGTAAATGAAGATTTCCGAACGATTGAACGCTTGTATAATGTAGAATTTAACCGCGACTGGAGTTTGATAAATCCCGTTGGCAATCAAAATTTTTTGCGAACAGGCTGGTTGCTTTCTCATCCCGAAAAAGGCATGCTAAACTATCAATTCCAACAGTTGAGTTTTGAGGGAGATTACTCGGGTAGCCGCCATGTTTTGACGGCCAATCTGCACCAAAACCGATGGCAATTGCGCGCCAACGGTAGTTATTTGGATGCCACATCCGACCTAGCCGACAACAGTTTTTTGCGGTGGAATTCGCGACTCACCTACAGTTTGAAAAAACAGTGGTTTGGTGCAGAAATGAATTTGGAAAACAGCAAACAACGCGATGCGGATACAAACATTTTATCACCGTTGAGCCAACGCTTCGAAGAATATACCGTTTTTACAGGCGTGGGCGACAGTACAAAAATTTTCGCAGAAGTGGGCTATCGGTTTAGAACCAACGACAGTATTCGCAACAATTTGCTCGAAAAAGTGAATACCTCGCAGACCTATTTCTTAAAATCACGTCTTTTAAATTCGGCTACTTCTCAATTGCAGCTTTTTGTCAATTACCGCAGGTTTGACAACCAAGATCCGGAAGTGAGCGACGAACAATCGTTAAATTCGAGGTTGTTTTACAACCGGTTTTTATGGGATAAAAAAGTACAACTCAATACAGTTTTTGAAACCAATTCCGGCACGCAACCCCAACAAGATTTTACTTTTGTAGAAGTAGAGCCCGGTACAGGCTCGTTTACTTGGTTCGATTTTAACGGTAACGGTTTGCAAGAGCTCGATGAGTTTGAACAAGCGGCCTTTCAGGACGAAGCTAACTTTGTACGCGTGTTGCTGCCCAATCGGGTTTTTATCAAAACACATCAAAATAAACTCAGTCAAATTCTCACGCTGAATCCTATGAGTTGGAGTTCGGAAGAAGGCTATAAAAAAATCTTATCACATTTCTACAATCAAACCAATTTCCTCATAGACAGACGCGTGCGCCGAGAAGATGACCAACTCGATTTAAACCCCTTTGACACGGGTGATGAAGACTTATTGGGTCTGAATTTCAATTTGAGAAATACTTTGTTTTACAACCGCGGTCTGCAAAAGTTTACAACTTCTTATACTTTCAACCGTACGCAGACACAAAATTTTCTTTCCACAGGCATTCAAGAAGGAGACATTACATCACATCAACTCCAATTTACACATAAATTTGACAAGTATTGGCTCTTCAATTATCTGACGAATACCTCAAAAACGCAGAGTACTTCCGAAAACTTTCCAACGCGCAATTTTGATATCGATGCCTATGTATTCAATCCGAAACTGTCGTATTTGTTTACAAACAGCGCTCAATTTGACGTTTTTTACGAATTTCAAAATAAAGAAAATCAAACAGGGGGGAAAGAGACACTTGACAGGCACAAAGCCGGGGTTTCGTTTTTCTATGCCAATATGCAAAAACTCTCTGTGACGGGCGAATTTAATATTTTCTCCAATCAGTTTGACGGCGATAGTTTTTCGCCTGTCGGTTTTCAAATATTGGAAGGATTGCAACCCGGAACCAATTTTACTTGGCAACTCAATTTACAAAAACGACTCACGCAATTTCTCGATTTTAATGTGCAATATACAGGAAGAAAATCCGAAAACATTCGGACCATTCACACCGGTACGATGCAACTCAGGGCGTTTTTCTAAACGTAAATAAATCGATGATTTGATGATTCGATGATAAGATGCTACGATGATGAGATAAAGTAATTCTAATGCCCAATGTCTGTTGACTTTTAACATAAAACAAATAACGAGTAACGTATAACATATAACCCTAATGCCTAATGCCTATTGCCTAATGCCTAATGCCTATTGCCTAATGCCTATTGCCTAATGCCTATTGCCTAATGCCTTATCTATAACCAATCTCCCTGTTAAACAGTCTTATAAATATCTTGAAATTATTTGGTTCTCTAAAAGTCAATTTTTGGTTGGCAACACATCAATAAATCCTTACAAATTTCTCATTAGCCCGGCGAAGTTGTAAATTTGCAATCCAAAAACAAACCGCCCGAAGTATTTTATATGATTCCCAACCCACCCACATACGCATCGGCCCTACAAAATCCGATTTTCAAACTTATTGGTCAAACGGCAGACAACATGGAAACGGAAGCGTATGTGATTGGGGGTTTCGTGCGTGACTACCTCATGCAACGAAACACGCCAAAAGACATAGATGTGGTGGCCATAGGCAGCGGTATCGATTTGGCCCAGCGCGTAGCAGCCCGGCTTTCCGGCAATCCTTCGGTGCAGGTTTTTAAGAATTTCGGCACGGCCATGGTAAAAACTCCCGGACTCGAAGTAGAATTTGTCGGTGCCAGAAAAGAGAGTTACCAACGGCACAGCCGCAAACCGGCTGTTGAAAACGGCAGTTTAAAAGACGACCAATTGCGACGCGATTTTACCATAAATGCTATGGCGTTGAGTCTTAACGAAAAAACATTTGGACAGCTGCTCGATCCTTTTAACGGTTTGTCCGATTTGGAATCTAAAATCCTCCGAACGCCAACCAATCCCAACATCACCTTTTCAGACGATCCGCTTCGCATGATGCGCGCCGTGCGCTTTGCAACCCAACTCGGTTTTAAAATCAGCGAAGAAGCTTATGCAGCCATCGAACAAAACCACAACCGATTGGATATTATCTCGCGCGAGCGCATAGTGGACGAATTGCATAAAATTTTACTGTCACCCAAACCCTCAGTCGGCTTTTTGTTGCTCGAAAAAACCGGTTTATTGCAACATTTTTTGCCTGAGTTGATTGCGCTTAAAGGCATCGAAGAAATTGAAGGCCAACGCCACAAAGACAATTTTTATCATACCTTTGAGGTTGTAGATAACATAGCCAAATACACTGATGATTTGTGGTTGCGGTGGGCCGCACTTCTGCACGATATAGGCAAAGCACCCACTAAAAAATTTCAGGAACCTATCGGCTGGACGTTTCACGGACACGAATTTGTTGGCTCCAAGATGGTTTACAAGCTCTTTAAAAGATTAAAAATGCCGCTAAACGAGAAAATGAAGTTTGTACAAAAAATGGTGCTTTTGAGTTCCCGCCCCATCGCCTTGTCCAATGATGGCGTTACAGACTCTGCCGTTCGCAGGTTGATTTTTGATGCCGGTGAAGATATAGACAGTTTGATGACGCTTTGCGAAGCAGACATCACCACCAAAAACCCCAACCGCTTTCAAAAATATCACGATAATTTTAGAATGGTGCGTCAGAAGATAGAAGAGGTAGAAGCGCGAGACCACGTTCGAAATTTTCAACCACCCGTGAGTGGAGAACAGATTATGGAAACTTTTGGCATTGGTCCATGTAGAGAGGTGGGACAAATCAAAGATGCCATAAAAGAGGCTATTTTGGATGGAAAAATTCCCAACGAAAACCAAGCCGCCCATGAAATGATGCTCAAGTTAGGCGAAAAATTGGGATTGCAAAAAGTACACTAAACAACTGATAATGTATAAAAAATGGTACATCAGACTTTTAAAAACCGCTTTGGTTTTAGTCTATCTTGTGATTTTAGCCGGTGCCGTAGTTCGAATGACCGGTTCCGGAATGGGTTGCCCCGATTGGCCCAAATGCTTTGGCTACCTCATTCCACCTACAGATGAGGCTGTTTTAACCTGGCAACCCAACAGAATCTTTGAAAAAGGACAAATGATTATACACGATGAAGCACTTTGGTCTGCAAGGTCAAATTTTGTTTCCGGTTCAGATTTAGATTTGTCAAATTTTGAAAAATACACCAAACACGATTATGCTATTTTCAATACTTTGCATACCTGGACAGAGTACATCAACCGTCTTTTTGGCGCCTTGGCCGGACTTGCCGTTTTGCTCACGGCAGTGTTTGCAATTTCATATTGGAAAGACCGCAAAAGCATTACACTGCTCTCTTGGCTGTTGGTATTCATGATGGTTTTTCAGGCTTGGTTGGGTGCCGTAGTTGTCTATTCCGTACTTACACCTTACAAAATTTCGATCCACATGTTTATGGCTTTGGCCATTGTAGCCTTGCAGCTCTACTTGCTACATACCACCCGAAAGACCAAGCCAAGCGTAGTTCAGTTTGCCTTATTCAGCAAACTAGCACTAGCTACTTTGGTTTTGCTACTTGTTCAAATTTTTCTCGGTGTCTTGGTCAGGCAAGAAGTTGACACTACCGTCAAAGCAGTGGGGTATGCAGATAAAAGCCTTTGGACTGAGGCATTGACAAACAGTTGGTTTTATGTACACCGATCGCTGTCGCTTCTGTTTTTGATTCTAAACGGTTGGATGTTTGTAGAACTTCGAAAAATAGGACAGCTTCCTGTGAGTATGCTGGGCATAGTTTCTTCTATGCTCGCTGTTGTATTGATGGGTATTTTGATGGCTTATTTCGATTTTCCGTTTTTGTCGCAACCACTGCACATGCTGCTCGCATCTATACTTTTCGGCTTCCAATTTTGGTTTTGCCTAAAATGTTTTACCGCGCAAAATATTTCCATTCAAACAAATATTGTGTAGTTTCGCACCAATTATAAGTGTTTACCCATGATTTACAGATTTAGAGTGATATTGGACGTAGAAGATGATGTCTTCAGGGATATCGAAATACAAGAAGAGGCAACTTTGGAAGATTTTCACAATGCCATCACCCAAGCTTTTGGATTTGACGGCAGTGAAATGGCCGCTTTTTATGACAGCGACGACGAGTGGAATCAGGGCGATGAGTACATGCTTTTTGATATGGGCGAGGACGATGTGCGCAAAATGTCTGAAATCAAGCTCAATGAGGTGGCTTCTGCACAACACGACCGCTTGCTTTATATCTACGATTTTTTAAGTCTGTGGAAATTTTTGGTCGAATTGATGGATATCGCCGAGCCCGATACGGCTGTGTTGTATCCACATTTGGTTCAAGCACACGGACTGGTTCCGGAAGAAGCCCCGGAAACATTCTTCGAATCGGAAACCGGTTTTGACGAAGATATCAGTTTGGATGACGACGACGAAGATTTTGATGATTTTGATGACACAAGTTACGGGATGAGTTTGAATTAATCCATTTTAGAAACACATGTTAAATCTTTATAATGCCCATATTGAATTGCTCAGCATTCACCGCGTGGGAAACAAAAGTAGGAGTGAAGGGTATTTTTTATCGGAAAAACCCTACGCTTATAGCGATGAATTAGCCCCACTGCTCAAAGAGTTTTTTCTGAAACCATTTAGGGGCAAAGAGCACAATTATTATCACTTTGCACATGAGACCGATTTAGAATTTCACACGCTTTCCGAGCTCTGCAAACAACTTTTCGCAGAACCGAAATCTTTTCAAGACGTTGCCCGAAAAATAACACTCCATCTATATGACCAATCGCAACATCCGCATATCAAAAGTGGCGAAGTTTATGTAGCATATTTTTCAGATTTGCAGCTAGACAATCAGAAAATAGACGGCTTGGGAATTTTTAAAAGTGAACTCAAACACGAATTTTTGCAGTTTGAAGAAAAAGAAAACAACCTTAATCTGATGTTGCAACAAGGCGTCAGCCTGAACAAGCTAGACAAAGGTTGTCTGATTTTCAACACCAACCAAGAAGACGGATACAAAGTACTCTCCGTAGATGCAAACCGATACGACAGCAAGTATTGGTTGGAAAGTTTTTTGGCTGTGGCCCAACTGCACGACGACAATTTTTTAACCAAAAACTACCTGAAGTTTTGTAAAGACTTCGCCAAAGATGTAGTCTTGCCGGCAGAAGATAAAAAAGAGGAAGTGATGTTTCTGAACAAATCGGTCAACTACTTCGCCAAGAATGACGATTTTGAAGAAAGCAAATTCATCAACGAAGTCATCCAAAATCCTGATCTGATCCCGGAATTCAAAAACTACAAGGTAGAACGTGGGCCCAAGTACAGTATTGAAGACCTCAGCGAGTTTTCCATAGCCAACAAAGCAGTTTCTGTGGCCCGGAAAAACATGCGCGGCATTATCAATTTGGACACGAATATTCAGATAAAAATGGATTTTATCAATTCGGATTCCGCCGAAAAATTTGTAGAAAAAGGTTGGGATGAAGAAAAACAAATGTATTATTATCTGGTATATTTCAATAAAGAACAACGGTCGTGACCGAAATGTAAAATAATCTTATTTTTGCAGCAGAAAAAAGTGTTATGATACTACCGATTACGGCCTATGGCGATCCTGTTTTACGTGCCAAAGCAGCAGAAATTTCTCCGGACTATCCCAAGCTCAAGGAATTGATAGACAATATGTACGAAACCATGTATGCGGCTAGTGGTGTTGGTTTGGCAGCCCCACAAGTGGGATTGTCTATCAGGTTGTTTGTTGTGGACGCCACGCCCATGTCTGAAGACGAAGACCTGACGCCTACGGAAGCCAAAACCTTAAAAGCTTTCAAAAAAGTTTTTATCAATCCTACAATTGTGGAAGAAAGCGGCAAAGAATGGGATTTTAATGAGGGCTGCCTCAGCATACCTGATATACGTGAAGATGTCAGTAGAAAATCGGCTTTAAAAATCACCTATCAAGACGAAGATTTTAAAACACATACGGAAGTCTATGATGGCATTTCTGCTCGAATTATCCAACACGAATACGATCATATAGAAGGGGTTTTGTTTACTGACAAACTATCTCCTTTTAAAAAGAGAATCCTAAAAGGAAAGCTGTTAAACATCAGTAAAGGAAAAATAAAAGTGTCCTATAAAATGCGTTTCCCAAACGTTTAAAACCATCATCATCCAATGCCAAATAAGTTAGACGAAATATTAGCCATTTCCGGCAAACCCGGATTATTCGAATTATCTGCAAGAACCCGCACCGGATTTATCGCTAAGTCATTACTAACCGGGAAGACACATACTTTTGGCGTGCGCGACCAAGTGAGTGTGCTTTCCGAAATTGCCATCTACACCAATGCAGAAGAAATTCCATTGCCAGAGGTTTTACAAGCCATTCAAGCCAAAGAAAGCGGCAAATTGGTAGATAAAAGTATCAAAGACGACAAGAAAAAACTGATGGCATATTTTGAGGAAATCGTCCCCAATTTTGACCGACAGCGCGTCTATCCGAGCGATGCCAAAAAGGTGATTCAGTGGTACAATACACTTACAGAAAATGCTTTAATAGACTTTGAGGAAAAACTGAGCAAAAACGCAAATAGAGAGGTTGTTTCCAAGGATGAAGAGGAATAAGATTTAGTTTTTAGTCATGAACAACCGACAAACCCAACTCAATTCCATCAACCGTTTGCTCAACATCATGGACGATTTGCGTGCCGGATGTCCGTGGGACAAAAAGCAAACTTTTGAAAGCCTGAGGCATCTTACCATCGAAGAAACCTACGAACTCGGCGATGCCATTTTAGATAACGACCTTTTGGAAATAAAAAAAGAGTTGGGCGATTTGTTGTTGCACATTGTTTTTTATGCCAAAATAGGTTCCGAAAGCGAGGCTTTTGATATAGGCGATGTGGCAGAATCCATATCTGAAAAGCTCATCCACCGGCATCCACATATATACGGCAATGTCGATGCTGCCGATGAAGAAACCGTAAAAGCCAATTGGGAACAGCTCAAACTCAAAGAAGGAAAAAAATCGGTTTTGGAAGGCGTGCCTAAATCCTTGCCGGCTTTGGTCAAAGCCAGCCGGATACAAGATAAAGTACGAGCCGTTGGGTTTGATTGGGAGGAACCACATCAAGTATTAGATAAAGTGGTGGAGGAGCTAAATGAGTTGCGGGTGGAACTGAAAAACGCCAACAAAGACACCATAGAAGCCGAATTTGGCGATGTGCTTTTCTCCATGATCAACTATGCCCGGTTTATCGGCGTTAATCCCGAAGATGCTTTGGAGCGCACCAATAAAAAATTCATCAAACGCTTTCAATACCTCGAACAAAAAGCTAAAGAACTCGGCAAAAAACTTTCTGAGATGACCTTGGCGGAGATGGATGTGTATTGGGAGGAGAGTAAGAAGAGGTAGCTCCAATTTCTGTACTTAAAATAAAAACCCCTCAAAGGCATTGCCATTGAGGGGTTTTATATAGTCAGAAAACGACTTTCTTAGTCTCTGTCGTTATCTCTTGGCCTTCTGTCGCGTCTGTCGTCTCTGCCGCGATTGTCTCTGCTTCGGTTGTCGTCTCTAGGTGGTCTGGCAACATAACCTTCGGGTTTGGGCAATACCGCTTTGCGCGAAACCTTTTCCTTGCGGGTTCTTGGATCTAAACCAAAGTATTTCACTTCTATCACATCTCCTAAATTGACAACATCGGTTACGTTTTCTGTGCGTTCCCAAGCCAACTCTGATACGTGAAGCAAAACTTCGTTTCCGGGTGCTTCGGTGTATTCTACTACGGCACCAAAATCAAGAACTTTGATTACCTTCACTTCGTAGATTTCTCCTACTTGTGGTTTGAACATCAAAGAGTCTATCTTAGCAATCACAGCATCGATTCCTTCTTGGCTGGTTCCAAGGATTTCAACAATGCCTTGTTCATTTTCTTCGTTGACCACGATGGTGGTGCCCGTAGTTTTTTGAAGTTCTTGGATGACTTTGCCGCCCGGGCCAATCAAGGCACCAATCAAACTGCCCGGTATGGTTTTGGTCACAATTTTAGGAGCGTGCGCTTTGACACTTTCTCGGGGTTGTGCGATGGTTTCTTTAATTTTTGACATGATGTGTAAACGACCTGCCTGTGCCTGTTTTAACGCTTTTACAAGAATTTCGTAAGGCATCCCTTTTACTTTGATGTCCATTTGGCAAGCCGTGATACCGTCTTCGGTTCCGGTTACTTTAAAGTCCATGTCACCCAAGTGGTCTTCGTCACCAAGGATGTCTGAAAGCACCGCGTATCGGTCGCCGTCAGAAATCAGTCCCATGGCAATACCCGAAACCGGTTTTTTCATTTGAACACCGGCATCCATCAAGGCCATAGTTCCGGCGCAAACCGTAGCCATGGAAGAAGATCCGTTAGATTCCAATACTTCTGATACCACTCGAATAGTGTACGGACAATCATCCGAAACCATATTTTTCAAAGCGCGTTGGGCTAAGTTTCCATGGCCAATTTCGCGCCGAGAAGTCCCTCTAAGCGGATAAGCTTCACCCGTACAAAACGGCGGGAAGTTGTAGTGTAGATAGAAAGTCTCCTCACCCTGATGCGTTGGCATGTCAATCATATTGGCTTCGCGAGAAGTCCCTAAGGTTACAGTAGCCAAAGCCTGTGTTTCGCCACGTGTAAAGATTGCCGAACCATGGGTAGATGGCAAGTAATCAATCTCACACCAAATAGGACGTATATCAGTTGTTTTTCGGCCATCTAAACGAAGCCCTTCACTAAGTGTCAACTCTCTGACGGCTTCTTTTTCTATTTTGCTAAAATATTTGCTGACGAGCCCGCCTTTTTCTTCCAATTCTTCTTCGGAAAACAAGGCCATAACCTCTTCTTTTACGGCTGAAAATGCTTCGCTGCGTTCTCTTTTGCCAAGACCGGCTTTGGCAATGTCGTAAATTTTTTGGTAGGCTGCTTCGCGCACTTTGGCTTCAATGGTTTCATCGCCTGCTTCTACAGCGTACTCGCGGGTGGTTTTTTTGCCAAAGGCTTCTGCCAAGCGAATTTGAGCGGCACATTGAACTTTAATGGCTTCGTGTGCAAACTTGATGGCTTCTGTCATTTCTTCTTCAGAAATTTCTTTCATTTCGCCTTCTACCATCATCACAGAATCCATAGAAGCTCCGATAATCATGTCAATGTCTGACTCAAGCAACTGACTTCTACTCGGATTTAAAATGAATTTTCCGTTAACTCGACCTACGCGTGCCTCAGATATGGGACATTCAAAGGGAATGTCAGACAACTGGATGGCGGCGGAAGCTGCCAAACCCGCCAATGCGTCGGGCATCACTTCATCGTCGTGAGACATCAGTTGTATCATCACCTGTGTTTCGGTTTTGTAGTCTGATGGAAACAAAGGACGTAAAACGCGGTCAACAATTCGCATGGTGAGTACTTCTCCATCACTGGGTCTGGCTTCTCTCTTGAAGAATCCACCCGGATAGCGACCGGCAGCGGCAAATTTTTCGCGATAATCTACGGTTAGTGGAAAGAAATCCATAGTGCTTTCCTTATAGGAAGACACAACGGTACAAAGCAACATGGCGTTGCCCATTTGCACGACTACAGCGCCGTGTGCTTGTTTGGCAAGTTTGCCGGTTTCGAGGGAAATGCTTCGCCCGTCACCAAGGTCTATGACCTCTCTTTTTACTTCTGGAATCATTACTTAAATTTTTCAAAATTAGACTAAGATGTTGTTGTGTCGTGGTTGCGTCCGCCAATGAAAAACTAAGTAAGCCTTCTTTATATAACAAAAGAGGCCGAGGCCTCTTCTGTTTTTTTATTTACGAATACCCAAATCTTTGATTAGACTACGGTATTTGACAATGTCTTTTTTGCTGAGGTAATCCAACAAACTTCTTCTTTTACCTACCAAACGAACCAATGAACGCTCGGTGTTGTAATCTTTTCTGTTTCTTTTCAAGTGCTCGGTCAAGTGGTTGATGCGGAACGTGAAAAGTGCAATCTGTCCTTCGGTAGAACCGGTATCAGTTGCAGATTTGCCATACTGGGCAAAAATTTCTTGTTTTTTTTCTGTTTCTAAATACATGCAAACATTGTTTTAAATTATTATTATGTATCGATATTTTATCGAGCGGCAAAGGTAAAATTAAATATCCGATTTACAACAAATTACCTTTATAAATTTATTTATTCTCTAAATGGCAAATTCAAAATGAGGTCAATGTATTGATTAACGGTTTTCTTTAAGTCTTTTCTGTGTACGATTGCGTCTAAAAATCCGTGTTCCAGCAAAAATTCTGAGGTTTGAAAACCATCGGGCAAGTCTTTGCCGGTAGTGTCTTTTACTACCCTAGGGCCTGCAAAGCCAATCAGTGCACCCGGTTCGCCTATATTGATATCTCCCAACATGGCAAAGGAAGCTGTTGTGCCTCCAGTAGTGGGGTCTGTACACAATGAAATGTAAGGTATTTTTGCATCTGCCAATTGTGCTAGTTTTACGGATGTTTTAGCCAATTGCATAAGCGAAAAGGCTGCTTCCATCATGCGTGCGCCACCCGATTTTGATATAATGAGCAGCGGTGTTTTGTGCTTCAACGAATAATCGGCCGCCCTTACAATCTTTTCTCCAACCACCGAGCCCATAGAACCACCGATAAAGGCAAAATCCATGCAAGCGACAACCAAATCACGACCTTTAGACTTGCCTACAGCTGTGCGTATGGCATCGGTGAGTTTGGTTTTAGACTGCGCTTCTTTTAGTCTTTCACCATATTTTTTGGTGTCTTCAAAGCGAAGCATGTCTTTGGAAGTTACACTTGCGTCGAGCTCTTTAAATTTTCCGTCGTCAAAGAGAATTTCAAAATATTCTTTGCTGCCAATACGGACGTGATAATCGTCTTCCGGGCTTACATAGTAGTGTTTCTCCAAATCTTCGGCATCTACAATCTTGCCGGTTGGCGATTTGTACCACAGTCCTTTTGGCACATCTTTTTTGGATTCTGTAGGGGTTTGAATTCCTTTTTCTTTTCGCTTAAACCATGATGACATAGCAGAGAAATTTTGGATGGAACGTTAAGAAAGCGTTTGTATGTTGTTGAGGTCTTCAAATGCTTTTTTGAGGCGCGCTTTAAAGGTTTCTTCTCCTTTTCGAATCCATACCCTAGGGTCGTAATATTTTTTGTTGGGTTGATCGGCACCCTCCGGATTTCCAATCTGTCCTTGTAAATAGGCTTCATGGGCTTTCATATAATCGCGAACACCTTCCAAATAGGCGTATTGCAAATCGGTATCTATATTCATTTTTACGACACCGTAACCAATCGCTTCGCGAATTTCTTCTACTGTAGAGCCGGATCCGCCGTGAAAAACAAAATCTACGGGATTGGCTGCTGTGTTGAATTTTTTCTGTACGTATTCTTGAGAATTTTTCAAGATTTTTGGTGTGAGTTTAACGTTTCCGGGTTTGTACACACCGTGTACGTTTCCAAAAGCAGCCGCAATGGTAAACCTGTGGCTGATTTCTTTTAACTTTTCATAGGCGAAAGCGACTTCATCGGGCTGTGTGTAGAGCTTAGAGCTGTCCACGTCAGAGTTGTCCACTCCGTCTTCTTCACCGCCGGTGATGCCCAATTCTATTTCGAGTGTCATACCCATTTTGCTCATTCGGGCAAGGTAGCCACGACATATTTCTATATTTTCTTCGATGGGTTCCTCTGAAAGGTCAATCATGTGCGAGCTGTAAAGCGGTTTTCCAAATTGCTTAAAGTGCGTTTCAGAAGCATCGAGAAGGCCGTCTATCCAAGGCAATAGTTTTTTGGCACAATGGTCTGTGTGAAGTATCACGGTGGCACCGTACGCCTTGGCGAGTTGATGTATGTGCAAAGCACCTGCTACACCACCTTCTATGGCTGCGCGTTGCCCTTCGTTTGAAAGCCCTTTGCCGGCATTGAATTGTGCACCTCCATTGGAAAATTGTATGATGACGGGTGCGTTTAATGTTGCTGCGGTTTCTATCACAGCATTGATATTGCTGGATCCAATTACGTTGACAGCCGGAAGCGCAAACCCTTTCCTTTTAGCTAATTGAAAAATTTCTTGAACTTCGTCGCCTGTGGCAACTCCTGATTTAATCTGAGACATGCGTTTTTAGTTTTAAGGTAACAAGAGGCAAAGGTAAAAAAAATACGGCATCAGAAAGGATAATTTATCCCAATATTCCAAACGGCATTGCCAAAATTGTACTTTCTAAACCATCTGGAGCCATCGGGTTCGGAAGGATCGTAAGTTTTAAAGCCGGCATCAAAGCGCAATACAAAAAAACTAAAATCGTATCGGATGCCCACACCCGTGCCTAAGGCAATGTCTTCCAAAGAACTCAAACCGTCAAAATTTGCTGCCTCAACTTCATTGTCGTCAAATACATTCCAGATATTGCCCGCATCGGCAAAAAGCGCACCTTTAAATCCGCCCAGGATGGGGAATCTATATTCTGTACTAAGTGCGATCTTCATATTAGCTTCGTTAAATTCGTTGTTGTTGTCGCTTTCGCCCGGCCCTAGACTGTAGGGTGCCCATGCGCGGTTGTCGTTGGAGCCTCCACCAAAAAAACTCTTGGTGAACGGGATGTTTTGGGAGTTGCCATACGGCACTGCCAAACCTACAAAAGTGCGAAAAGCCAACACCTTACTTTGGTTCATGTCCCAATATTTGATAAAATCCAGTTCTGTCTTTATATATTGTGAAAAAGCGACGTTAAAAATTTCAAAGTTTCCTTTGTCATTTTCCTTCAAACCCATGACAGAACTCAGGGAAGAAACCAAGTTTCCGGCTGCTTCCAACCTGCCTCTGAAGCGATAGAAATTATTGTCTGAAAAACCGGATCGGTTGGTGATGGTTTTGGTAAAACTTCCCGAGAAGATTAGGTTGTCATCTGTGAGCCTGATGCGCCTGTCTTCGATGTTTCTAACATCATCAAAAGCATCAGTTCCGGGCTGTATGGCAGTTTGCTGGTTCAGTACTTCATTGATGAAATTGTTGGCGCCATCCGGTATGCTTAGATTTCCGTTCGTGTCGAGGTTGTTCGGGTTCTGATTGAATTGAAGTGCAATGTCGTTCAAATCTCTAAAAGAAGTTCTGTAAACGTTAAAATAATTTCCGGTATTTAAGTTTTTGACATATTGAATATTTAGCAAATCCAACACGTGGTTGACACCTTGCCTGGGATTCCAACGGTAACCGAAGTTTCCGGTCAAAGTTTGTCTGTCAAGTCCTATATTTTGTTGCAAACTGCCTCCGATGGAGATTTGCGTGAGAGGCGAGGCTGTTTTTGGTATAAAACTTTGCGTATCCGTAAAAAACAAAATTCGCGGAAAATTGAGCCTGATATCGGCACCAAATTCGGTGACGTTAAAAAAGTTGTTGTTAGAATCTGCTAAATCTTTAGAGGAACCCAAAGATCCACGAAGGCCGATTTCGAGGGTTTCGGTGCCTCTAAAAACGTTTCTGACAGACAATGTAGTGCTAAACTCAATCCCAAAATCTTGAATGTTGGAATGTGTGATGTCTGTATTAAACCCAAGACTGTATTTATTGAGCGGCGAGAGAAAAATATTCGCAATCAGGCTATTTTGAATTGAATCTGAAGGATCTTCTTCAAATTCAATATTGGGATATCTGAAAGTTTTAAGTTCGTTGATGTGTTTGAGCGTAAGTGACCTGTCAATATCTCGATACACCTTGCCGGGCTCGAAAAAAATAGGATTGAGCATGGCACTTGTTCGATATTTGATTTCATCTTTACCGAAAATCGTAAAATCACCAATGCGTCGTACGGCTTTAAAATCTTGCTGGCTTCCGTCCACAGCATAATCTGTGAAGATATTGACCTTGCTGATGGTAAAAATTTTGAAAGGCTCGCTGCGCCTCGTATCGCCTTCTCTAACGATTCTGTTCGGAATCACCATAGATACCTGAACCTTTTTTTGGAGTGAATCCGGTATCTGTGATAGGGTGTCGAGTTCGTATTTGATGAGACTTTGTTGGAAGTGAAACACGCCGGAATTTCTCAGGAAAGTGGTCAAACGCGCCCGTTCGTTTTCAAAATCTATAGTTGCAAATTGTTTTTTGGTTTTGATGAGCGAGCCCGGCTTGGCTTTTTGATAGAGCGAATCGATAACTTGAGACTCGATTTGATAGTTAAAGGTATCTATGACAAAGGGTTTGCCATTTTCAATTTGGTAATTAACGGCACCACGCTTTTTGGTTTTGGAAAGCGTGTCTATTTCATAGTTTACGCGCGCATCAAACCAACCTCTGTTTTTTTGAAAAGCTTCCATGCGCAAGGCAGACTGCTCGGCAGTGCGTTCGCTTATAATGACGGGGGCTTCGCCGTTGCGTATTAGCCATCCGTTGAGACCGCCTCGGTTGAGCCTGAGGGTGTCAACTTCTTTACCACGAGCCGTTTTGCGTTCAATTTTTCTGTCTATGCGTTTTTGTTGTCGCTTCCATTTGGCGGAAGTAGTGTCTATGGGTTTGGCCAAATTATAGACGTGCAATCTAAAGGGAAATCCGAAAATATCTGTATTGGGTTTTTGATAGGGAAGGCTGTTTAAATCTGCGTTTCTGCTAAGTTTGCCATCAACTTTGATGTTGTTTTCATCAAGTAGGAGTGCGCCGTCGGGAATACGTTTAACCGCATTGCAAGAAGCTAAAAAAGCTAATAATATAAAACGAAGTAGTATTTTTGCCGAAAGACTTCTCAAGCGCATAGAATTAAACGCATCAAAATTACACTTTTATTTGCATGTTAACCAAAGCATTTATAAAGCATATCGCCCAATTGCATCAAAAAAAATACCGAAAATCTTCGGGCTTGTTTATCGTAGAAGGTAAAAAGTCTGTACGCGAGTTTTTAGAGACGGGTTTTGCTTGTAAACACCTGTGGGTAACAGATATTATGAAAACGGAATTTACTGATTTTTCTTGTGAAGTGATAGACGAAAATTCACTTAAAAAAATGAGTGCTTTGGTACACCCGCCCGGTGTATTGGCCGTTTTTGAAATTCCCGATGATACAGATTTCAACTTGAGGGGTTTAACCGTTTTGTTAGACGGTATTCAAGATCCCGGAAATTTAGGCACCATCATTCGTCTGTGTGATTGGTTTGGTGTGACACAACTCATTTGCGCTACAGAAACGGTAGATTGTTTTAACCCCAAAGTGGTGCAAGCCTCTATGGGTTCTCTTTCGAGGGTACGCGTTTTCTACCGAGATTTATCGATTGTTTTAGCAGAAAGACCCCAAGATATGCCTGTCTTTGGCGCTTTTATGGATGGCCAAAATGTGTACGAAACCCAATTGCCCAAAGAAGGCATTTTGGTGTTGGGCAATGAAGCTAACGGGATTTCAGAAAAAATAGCAAATCAAATACAACACAAAATTACGATTCCGCAAAAAAACCTTCACAGGCATACAGAAAGTTTAAACGTAGCTACTGCAGCTGCCATTTTGCTCAGCGAGTTTTGCAGATTATCTACTGAAAAGTAAAGTTGATAAAAACACCTCTCGATTTTAAGCTCTCTATATTACCTGTCCAAGGACTGTTTGGGTCGGCGTCTCTGACGAGTTCGTCATTTAAGGCAAAAACACCCCGAATAGAAGGCGTGAATTTAAAATAACTGGTATAAAAATCGATACCAAAACCCAGTTCGTAATAATAGGTATTGGTTTTCATACGGAAAACCCCTGCGGAGTTGTCGTCTTTGTTGTCCTCGTCAGCCGCCAAGTTGATAGATGTTGAAAGACCGGCTACCAAAAAGGGTTTAAAATTGTTCAGGCGAAGGGCGCTAAATTTAAGCAAGAGCGGAAAATGTATGTATGTAGATTCAACATCGCGTGTGGCATCAGGGCTATCTGGCGCAAAACCGGGAAAGTGCAACACCCTACTGGTAAAGTTAAGTCCGGGTTCGAATCTGAGATCGAAGTGGTTGTTGAGACGCAGGTTTCCAATCAACCCCACATTGAACCCCAATTCTGTATCGACTAAAATTTCCCCCAAATCGTCTTTGAGATCAATCTTGAAGTCATTGACGTTAAAACCTAAGTAGTAACCCCAACTGTATCGGGGCATGTCAAAGGTTTGTAAATTTTGAATACGTTCTTTTCGGAATTGTGCCTGAGCAACAACACCCACCCAAAACAAAACAATCAACAGACTAACGTGACGATTCATGCTATTTTTTCGCTTCATATATTGTAGCTACACCAAACGTCCGGGGCAAATGACGCACCTCTGTAAACCCAATTTTCTTTAAAATATTGTTGAATTTTTCGCCGTATGGAAAATTATTTGCCGACTCGGATAAATAGGCATAGGCTACACGGTCTTTTGAAAAGATTTTACCGATGAGCGGCAGCAGAAAATGGGTGTATAATTTGTAACCTTGCTTAAACGGAAAACGCGTCGGAACCGATGTTTCTAACACTATCAAACGGCCACCGGGTTTAAGCACGCGCAGTATTTCTGACAATCCTTTGTCAAGATTTTCAAAATTGCGCACGCCAAAAGCAACTGTAGCCGCGTCAAAACTTTCGTCGTTATAGGGAATGTTTTCGGCATCACCATAGACCATATCTATACGATTTGATAGCGATTGTTCTGCAATTTTTTGAATACCTACCGCTAACATTCCTTTTGAGATGTCCATGCCCACAACTTCCGCCTGGCTGCCTGCTGCAATTTGAATGGCCAAATCTCCCGTTCCTGTGGCCAAATCTAATACCGAAGTAGCTTTAACATCTAAAACCATTTGCACCACTTCTTTCCGCCACCGTTTGTCTATACCAAAGGAAATAACCCGGTTAAGTCCGTCGTATTGTGTAGATATGTTATCAAACATTTGAGAGACTTGCGCTTTTTTTCCTAATTGGCTGTCTTTGTAGGGTTTTATAGTATCCGGCATCAATTTTTTTTTGCAAATATAAGAGAATCTACCCGTAGTTGTGAGGGATATGTCAAAGTCAATGAATTTGAGGCATTAGATGTTTTTGACATTACAATTTCGAATCATTATTAGCCAATAGCCATTAGCCAATAGCCAATAGCCATTAGGCATTAGCCATTAGGCATTAGGGTTATACGTTATACGTTACTCGTTATTTGTTTCAAGCTAAAATATAAGAGGCATTGGGCATTAGAAATATTTTATCTCATCATCGTGGCAACGAATCATCATATCCAATTGATTTCATAAACAGTCATGCTGAACTGAATAATTCCCAAAAAAAAAGCCGGACGATATTTTGAGGGGAAATTTACTAACTTGCAAATCTATAAATCTATGAAGGCTGATTTTTAAGGCATTCCTACTAAGAAACTTTTTCTATGACACTTGCTTTTGATGTTTATGGAACGCTGATAGACCCCAATGCGGTTTTTCAAAAACTTACCGAACGCATTCCGGAAAAAGCCCAAGCGGTAATGGATCTTTGGCGAGCCAAACAATTGGAATACACTTTCCGTCGTGGACTGATGGGAAAATACGTAGATTTTGCCGTTTGTACCCGACAGGCTTTGCGCTTCTCTTGCCAAACATTCGAAGTGAATTTATCCGACGCTGACATCGAAGCGGTTTTGGCGCAATACAAAACACTACCGGCCTATGCAGATGTTCACACGGGATTGCAAGCCCTTCGTGACAAAGACATCCAATTGGTTGCCTTTTCCAATGGCAGCAAAGCAGATGTCACTGCCGTGTTGAAACATGCACAAATTCTCGATTTTTTCAAGCGAGTTATCAGCGTAGAGGCTGTAAAATCATTCAAACCCAATCCAGAGGTGTACGAACATTTGGTGAATTCAACGCATGCCGACAGGTCAAACACCTATCTGATTTCCAGTAATAGTTTTGATGTTTTAGGTGCCAAAGCAGCCGGACTCAAAGCCATTTGGCTACAGCGGAGCGACAAGCAGATTATGGATTTTTGGGAATGGACGCCCGACCACGTTGTCCATCAGCTCAATGAAATCCGGCAACTGTTTTAGACTTTAAAAACATATTATAAAAGAATCCAAACGGTTTTGTATTCCTACGCGCTTATTTTCTTTCTCCCACAGATTACTTTAAACTTGTTTTTTCTGAAAACTCACCCAAACAAACATCCTATTTTTTAAATACAATTTCCCCATTTAACACTGTGTAGAGAACTTTTGTTTCGGGAATTTCTGAAAAAGGAACCTCCATTAAATTTTTATCCAATATAACAAAATCGGCCACTTTCCCAACTTCTAAATTGCCCTTTTCGGTTTCTTCAAAATTTGAGTAAGCCGCCCAAATAGTCATACCTCTCAACGTTTCTTCACGGCTTAGGCGTTCCTGGGGCATAAAACCGCCATCGGGGTATAATTTAGTATCCTGCCTTGTGGTAGCTGCATAAAATGTCAGAAACGGACTCACTTTTTCAACAGGAAAATCTGTGCCCAAGGCTACTTTTCCGGCTTTGTTTAGAAGCGTCTTAAAAGCATATGCCCCTTTTATACGTACATCCCCCAAGCGATCAGCAGCCCAATACATGTCGCTGGTGGCATGTGTGGGTTGGATAGATGGTAAAATATTTAGAGAGAAAGCATCGAAATCTTCAGAACGGACAACTTGTGCATGCTCTATGCGCCATCTGCGATCTTGTTCGTCTTTTAACACTGATTTATAAGCTTTTAACACGGTAGTGTTAGCAGAATCACCTATAGCATGCGTATTCATTTGGTATTCGCTTTGGGCTATTTGTGCTGCTAAATCAAACAAGGCTTCTTGGGTAGTAATCATGGCACCGTAATGTCCGGGCAAATCGCTGTAGGGTTCGTGCAAACAAGCACCTCTAGAACCCAAAGCGCCATCTGCGTACACTTTTACAGAGCGCACATGTAACCTGTCCGTTTTGATTACACCTTTTTCCAAGAAGTAAGCCAACTCGTCGGGATTGTTACTGACCATTGCATAGAGACGCATCTTCAGGTCTCCTGTTTGTTGTAAACTATCGATGAGTTCGATAACATCTCGGCTGAGACCGGCATCACTGATGGTTGTGAGTCCGTGAGCAAAAGAAATATCTTGCGCATCCAAAAGGGCTTGTACTTGTTGTTTGTGCGAGAGTTCGGGTATTACATTGCGTACGAGTTGCATGGGCGCATCAACCAAAATGCCGCTAGGTTGGCCATTTTTTAAGACCACTTCGCCACCGCTTACTTTTGTGGTTTTGGTGATGCCGGCCATATCTAAGGCCTTTGAGTTAACCCAAAGTGCGTGACCGTCTATGCGGGTAAGTGCCACAGGTAAATCCGGAAATAAAGCATCCAGCATTTCTTTGGTAGGAAATTCTTTGATTTCCCAATCGTTTTGGTCCCAACCGCGACCTATCAAAAACTGCGGATTTTTTTCGGCGGCAAATTGCTTTAATCTTTCTAGGATTTCATCGATGCTATGGGTGTCAACCAAATCTACTTGTTGCTGCTGCACGCCTAAGTTGTAAAAATGGGCATGCGCATCTATAAGTCCCGGAAAAAGGGCATTTCCTTGCGCATCTATTCGATTTAAGGCTTCATATTTGCTGTCGATGTCTGTGTTTGTGCCTACTGCCACAATTTTTCCATCAGATACAGCCATGGATTGTGCCGTTGAAAAAGCTTCGTCAACTGTATAAATTTTGGCATTGGATACAATGAAATCAACAGTTGTTTTGGGATCTTGACAGGCCACAAGGCACAATACCATCCCTAAAGTTAAGATTCGGAACATAAATTTAGATTTCTTTTTGGTAAAATTAAGAAGAAAAGTTCCCAAAGAAAAATTCACCCTATTTTTTGACCGTTTTGCACCGTTTTGTCTGGGGTCAACAAAACCACTGCGCCGTCTTTATCATATACGCCAAGCACAAGACATTCACTCATAAAAGGACCGATTTGTTTAACAGGAAAGTTCACCACTGCAATGATTTGCTTACCAATTAGTGCTTCGGGTTGGTAGTGCATAGTGATTTGCGCACTCGATTTTTTGATACCAATGGGCCCAAAGTCTATAATGAGCTTGTAGGCCGGTTTGCGGGCTTCTGCAAAAACTTCGGCATGAAGAATTGTGCCGGTACGAATATCGAGGCTTTCAAAGTGATTAAATAAATTCATCAAATCAAATTTCTTATAAAAGTAAAAACAATCACAAGTATAAAAATTAATTTGATGGCTGTGGCACCAAAAAGTTTCTTTCTCCACAAAAGTGCTTGTGGCCCGGGCTGTTTTTTTTGATCAAAATAAAAGCCTAATGCCAGGTAGGGCAGGGCAAGTGGCACAAGGAGATTTTGCCGAAACGCTTCAGGAAAGTCTAAGTGCAATAGACTGTGGATGGCGCGTTGCGAACCACATCCACTACATTGATAACCAGTAAGGTGGTAGAAAGGGCATTTAGGGAAGAAATCCCATCCTCGCGGGTCGAATTTCCAATAAAGAAATAACATACCTACGAGAATGAGAATTCCTATAAAATATGTAAATTTAGAAGTCGCCACCCAAACCTGCAAGACTGCCTGCTATACCTAGAATAGCAAGCAATATGTAACCAACATAGGCTACTAATCCTATAATGAAGCCAATCATTGTCCATTTTTTAGCCGCAGAAGAAGCGCGCTCAGAACCATCTTTGTCACCCGAATGAAACCGCGATTCAACTTTTGCGGCATTAACAATTCCTGCAATCCCAAAGGGTAAACAACATAAAATAGTTACCAAAATGGATTCTACGAGCCAAGATTTTGGAGGTTTTTGATTTTCCATAATTAAAGTTTTAAAAGTTTGGTTAAAAATTTTCTAAAAATAAAAAAAATATTGGTACACATATTCATTTTTTTTGGTGCTGATTTTTCCACAGCTATTTGTTAATAACTTGGAGCCAATTCCTACATACGTTTGACTTCAAAAACTATGTGAATAGCTATATTTGTGGGTTAAGTTTTTTAAAACCGAGAAAGCATTTTTTTATTATGAGCGAAGAACAAAACAAGCCCTTAGAAGGCACTCCCAAAAGTTATTCTGAAGATAGCATTCAAGCATTAGAAGGCATGGAACACGTGCGGATGCGTCCGTCTATGTACATTGGCGATGTAGGCGTACGCGGTTTGCACCATTTGGTGTATGAAGTAGTGGACAACTCCATAGACGAGGCTTTGGGAGGATATTGCGACACCATTAGCGTCATTATCAATGAAGACAATTCTGTAACGGTAGAAGACAACGGACGTGGTATTCCTGTCGGGATTCACAAAAAGGAAGGCGTATCGGCCTTAGAGGTGGTCATGACCAAGATTGGTGCCGGCGGTAAGTTTGACAAAGATTCTTATAAGGTTTCCGGAGGTTTACACGGTGTAGGCGTTTCTTGTGTGAATGCGCTTTCGTCACATTTGAAGGCAACCGTGTATAGAGAAGGTAAAATTTGGGAACAAGAATACGAACGCGGCAAAAGTTTGTATCCGGTAAGGGCTGTTGGTGAAAGTGATAAGACGGGGACTCTTGTGACTTTTCACCCGGACGAGCAAATTTTTCAGCAAACCATCGAGTTTAGTTATGATACCCTAGCCGGTAGGATGCGCGAATTGGCTTTTTTGAATAAAAAAATCAGGATTAACCTGACCGATAAAAGATACCTAGACAAAGAAGGAAATCCTGTATTTGAATCCTTTTATTCTGAAGAAGGACTCAAAGAATTTATCAAGTTTTTAGACGGAAACCGCGAAATGTTAATCAACAACGTGATCAGCCTAGAAACCGATAAAAATGACATTCCTGTAGAGGTTGCCATGACCTACAATACTTCTTTTACAGAAAACCTGCATTCGTACGTCAACAACATCAATACGCATGAAGGCGGCACGCATTTGGCCGGTTTTCGCCGCGGACTTACCTCCACACTGAAGAAGTACGCCGAAACAACAGGTATGTTGGACAAGTTAAAGTTTGAAATTTCCGGAGACGACTTCAGAGAAGGCTTGACAGCCGTGATTTCTGTGAAAGTGCAAGAACCTCAGTTTGAAGGCCAAACCAAAACCAAATTGGGCAACCGAGAAGTGACATCGGCCGTGAGTCAAGCTGTTTCGGAAATGTTAGAAATTTATTTAGAAGAGAATCCTGCCGATGCCAAAACCATTGTTCAAAAAGTCATTTTGGCAGCAACGGCTCGGCACGCAGCGCGCAAAGCCCGCGAACTCGTACAGCGTAAAACCGTCATGAGCGGCGGAGGTCTTCCCGGTAAACTTTCTGACTGCTCTGAGCAAGACCCGACTAAATGCGAAATTTTTCTGGTAGAGGGCGACTCGGCGGGCGGTACAGCCAAGCAAGGACGCGATCGAAACTTTCAAGCCATATTGCCCCTGCGCGGTAAAATATTGAACGTGGAAAAAGCCATGCAACACAAGGTCTTCGACAACGAAGAAATTCGAAATATATACACCGCATTTGGCGTCACAATCGGTACAGAAGAGGACAGCAAAGCTTTAAATCTTGAAAAATTGCGCTATCACAAAGTTGTCATTATGTGTGATGCCGATGTGGATGGCAGTCATATTGCAACCTTAATCCTGACGTTTTTCTTCAGGTATATGCGTGAACTCATAGAACAAGGCCATGTATTTATAGCCACACCACCATTGTACTTGGTGAAAAAAGGCAGCAAAAAAGCCTATGCATGGAACGATAAGGAACGCGATGCGTTGATAGCTGAGTACGGCCAAGGCGCTGCCATACAACGCTATAAAGGTTTGGGTGAAATGAATGCCGAACAACTTTGGGACACTACCATGGACCCATCAACGCGTACGCTCCGGCAAGTAACCATAGACAGCCTTTCAGAGGCAGACAGGGTTTTCTCTATGTTGATGGGCGATGAAGTTCCACCTAGAAGAGAATTCATTGAAAAAAATGCTTCTTATGCCAATATAGACGCATAAAATTCGTTTTACAATTAAACATACCCGACTTGAGTAACCCTTAAAGTCGGGTTTTTTTTGAGCATACTGTTTATTAAAAACACACACACTTATTTTTTTAGAAACGAAGACTTCAAATTATGATTAAAAAAATCACTGTAATCACCTGTATTTTTGTCTCTTGCCACAGCTTTGCGCAGCAAAATTTTGAACAATTGTTGCTTTCAGGCATAGAAGACACTAAAACTTTTGCACGTTCCTACATCAGCCCGGGTGCCGAAAGTTTGATGTATAGCATCAACAGTGGATGGTTTAAAACAGCCGCGACACACAAATTTTTAGGTTTTGATATTTCATTGATCGGTGCTACACATTTTGTGGAAGATTCCGATCAGAGTTTTGATATGAATGTCAATGATTTTCAAAACATCCGATTTCCGGATGGAAGCACATCAAAAAAAATTGCTACCGTTTTTGGCGACAATAACCCGAATGAAACCGTGATTGTAACCCTCACTGAAAACGGTTTTTCTGAAGATGTGGAAATTCTTTTGCCCGATGGCGTTGCCTCTGAAAATATAGATGTTTTGCCTGCAGCTTTTCTTCAGGCAGAATTGGGGATATTTAAAGGTACTGATTTAAAAGTCCGGTATGTTCCTGATTTTGAAACTGAAGACGTAGAAACCGGTTTGTTTGGTATAGGCATACAGCACGAATTGACCTCTTGGTTGCCACTCCAGCGTTTGTTGCCGGTAAATGTAGCCGTTTTGGGCGCATATACGCATTTGAACTCCGAATTCGATTTCACGGGTAGGTCAGCCTTAGACGGCCAAAACCAAAAACTCGAACTCGATGTAGATACTTGGTTGTTTCAACTGTTTGCTTCAACCAAATTGCCCATCATCAATTTTTATGGTGGTGTAGGTTATATCTCCGGTGAATCCGATTTTGATTTAAAAGGAACCTACGAAATTCAATCCAATATTCTATCCCAACCCAGAGTGCTTACAGATCCTTTTTCAGTTTCCAACAGCGTGTCCGGTGCCAGAGCAACGGTGGGTGCAAATTTAAAAATTGCTTTTTTTGAGATGAATGCCGAGTATCATTTTCAAGAATACAACGCGCTGAGTGTAGGTATTCATTTCGGTATCCGATAATGTAAGAATAATGGTTTGAGTCGTCTAATTTAGCTGATTTGACAAACAAAAAATTCTCAAAAAGTCTTATATTTGTGCGTCACCAAACGAATTATTCTAATCTTAATTTTATTTTATGAAAGTTACAATAGTAGGCGCAGGAAACGTAGGCGCAACTTGTGCAGATGTGATTTCTTACCGACAAATTGCCAGCGAAGTTGTATTACTCGACATCAAGGAAGGATTTGCTGAAGGTAAGGCCCTCGACATTATGCAATGTGCCACCACCACAGGTTTTACCACCAAAGTATCGGGCACTACCGGCGATTATTCCAAAACGGCCAACAGCGATGTGGTAGTCATCACTTCAGGTATTCCACGAAAACCGGGTATGACACGTGAAGAGTTAATCGGCATCAATGCAGGGATAGTGAAGTCAGTTGCAGACAGCATCCTCGAATATTCACCCGACGCTATCATCGTTGTTGTTTCCAACCCTATGGATACCATGACTTATTTGGCGCATAAATCGCTTGGCCTACCCAAAAACCGCATTATTGGCATGGGTGGTGCTTTAGACAGTTCGCGCTTTAAAACCTATTTGTCTTTGGCGCTCAACAGGCCGTCTAACGACATACAAGGCATGGTTATTGGTGGTCATGGCGATACAACGATGATTCCTTTAACCCGTTTGGCCACTTACAACGGTTTGCCTGTCTCAAACTTTTTAAGTGCTGAGGCTCTGGAAAAAGTTGCTGCCGACACCATGGTGGGCGGTGCAACTCTGACGAAATTGTTAGGCACCTCAGCTTGGTACGCTCCCGGGGCTTCTGTCGCCTATTTGGTTGACAGTATTTTGAATGACCGAAAAAGAATTATTCCATGTTCGGTATATTTGAATGGTGAATACGGTCAAAAAGACATCTGTATTGGCGTCCCGGTTATTATTGGAAAGAGCGGGGTAGAAGAAATCGTAGATATCAACCTGAACGACCAAGAAAAATCTCTTTTTGAGGCCAGTGCCGCTAAAGTACGGGAGATGAACGATGCCTTAAATGAAGTTTTAAAATAAGGTTTTATAAGTATAATTTTTAAAGGCTTTTGGATACACCGAAAGCCTTTTTTTATTTTCCTTAAAATTAATTGTCTAATCAGTAGGTAAATTCTATATTTGTCCGTTTTTTAAAATACCCTTAACACTAGACTAAAATGCAAAATAAAGGACTGATTAGGCTGTTTGCGATTTTATTCGGACTGGTAAGTATTTACCAGCTATCGTTCACTTTTGTGGCTAACAGCATTGAGGAAAAAGCCAAAATGTATGCAGCCGGCCAAGTGGATGCATCCGCCGAAAATTACACACAGTTAAGAGAGCAAGCCGAGAGAAGTTACCTGGACTCCCTTAAAAATGAAAAGGTTTACAACTTAGGTTTTACGAGTTATAATTATTCGGAAGTTAAAGACCGTGAATTGAACAAAGGTCTCGATTTGAAAGGTGGTATCAACGTCATCCTTCAAATATCGGTTAAAGACATTATTAGAGGGCTATCCAACTACAGCAAAGAACCCACATTCAACGAAGCTTTGCTTTTGGCAGATCAGTTGCAGAAGCAAACCCAAGATGCCTATGTAGAGTCCTTTTTTCAAGCGTTTGATCAGGTAAATGCCAAAAATGGCACCAATGTAAAGCTTGCCTCACCTGATATCTTTGCCAACAAATCGCTTAGTGGCAGCATCAATTTTGATTCGGCCGACAATGAAGTGAAAAATGTGATTCGTACCAAAGTTGACGAATCTGTCGTAAGTGCTTTCGAAGTATTGCGCAAGAGAATTGACAAATTTGGTGTTACCCAACCCAACATCCAACGATTGGGAAGTACAGGCCGCATCTTGGTTGAACTTCCAGGAGCCAAAGACATTGACCGTGTAAAGAAACTGCTTCAAAGTACAGCGCAATTAGAATTTTGGGAAACCTACAAAGCCGATGAATTGGTGCCTTTTATCAGTGCCGCCAATCAGTATTTGAAAGAAACCGTGAAACCAAAAGTTGCCAGCCAAGAAGTAGTCAAACCCACCGGTATCGATTCGCTTTTGGTGGATGTGAAAAAAGATTCTTTGGAGCAAGCAGCCAACAACAATCCGCTTTTCGATTTGTTCAATATGGAACAATCAAGAGCCTATCCGGGTGGTCCGGTAGTGGCTACGGTTGCCATTAAAGACACCGCTACCTTCAACGCATATTTAAAAATGCCTCAAGTGCGCAACCTGCTTCAAGGAGAGCAAAAATTTGTCAGATTTGCTTGGAGCAAGCCCGAAACAGATTTGAGTGAAACCCTTGATTTATATGCTTTAAAATCTAATCGCGATGCCATTCCGCCACTTAGCGGAAGTGTTATCGTAGATGCGCAACAATCATATGACCAACTGGGCCAACCTTCTGTAACCATGCAAATGGACGGAACGGGTGCTAAAATTTGGGAACAACTCACCGGTAAAGCATCACAACAGAACAGCAACATCGCTATTGTGCTCGACAATGTTGTGTATTCAGCACCGGGCGTATCAAGAGGAGCTATCTCTGGCGGAAGATCTGAAATTTCAGGGAATTTCACACTCAACGAAGCCATTGACCTTGCCAACGTATTGCGCGCCGGTAAACTACCAGCTTCTGCTGATATTATTCAATCTGAAGTGGTAGGTCCATCACTGGGTCAAGAAGCCATAGACAGCGGCGTGAGTTCTTTTATGATTGCTTTTGCCATTGTTCTACTTTGGATGATATTTTACTACGGCTACGCCGGAGCTTTTGCAGATGTGGCTTTGTTGTTTAACCTTTTGGTTATTTTTGGTGTCATGTCTGGCCTCGGAGCTGTTCTGACTTTACCCGGTATAGCAGGTATTGTGTTGACCATCGGTATGTCGGTAGATGCGAATGTCATTATTTACGAGCGTGCCAAAGAAGAACTTTTTGCAGGTAAAAATGTCAAAGAAGCAGTTGCACACGCATTTAGTTGGAAAGGTGCTATGTCTTCTATTTTTGATGCCAACATCACCACAGCATTGACGGCTCTGATCTTGTTCCTTTTCGGAACAGGTCCTATAAAAGGCTTTGCAACCACCCTTTTGATTGGTATCGCAACTTCCTTGTTTTCGGCCATTTTTATTTCAAGATTGTTTATTGAGTGGTTCTTAAACAAAGGCAAACAGCTCGATTTTTCCACACCGATTACCAAAAAATGGTTTACCAACCTGTCTATCGATTTTCTCGGTAAGAAAAAAATTGCTTACCTGTTTTCAGGGAGCATGATTGTGGTAGCCTTGATTTCTTTGTTTTCTATGGGCCTCAACTGGGGTGTGGATTTTGTCGGAGGACGAACCTATCAGGTTAGATTCGAAAACCCCATCAGCGCTACCGAAGTCCAAACAGCTATCGTAGCTGAATTTGGCAGTGGTGAAGTAAAAACTTTCGGCTCGCCCGAACAGCTAAAAATCACAACCAAATACAAAGTAGAAGAAGAGGGCAACGAGGTAGATGACGAAATAGAACAAAAACTCTTTACAGTTTTACAACCCTACTTACCCGATGGTACCACTTTGGCACATTTTGCCACGATTTCCGAAGACAAATCGGTCGGTATCATGAAGACTTTTAAAGTAACCCCTACCATTGCCGATGATATTCAGCGAAACTCTGTTTGGGCTATTTTAGGTTCGCTCATTATCGTATTTATCTACATTTTGATGCGTTTTGCCAAATGGCAATTCAGTTTGGGAGCCGTAGCTGCTGTTTTTCACGACGTATTGGTAGTAATGGGTGTTTTCTCTATATTTTATAAGTTTTTGCCCTTCAATATGGAGATTGACCAAGCCTTCATAGCAGCCATACTCACAGTGATTGGTTATTCGCTCAACGATACCGTTATTGTATTTGACCGTATTCGAGAATACCTTTCCGAAACCTCGAGCAGGAAATTTGATACTTTGGTAAACGAAGCTTTGAATTCGACCCTTAGCCGAACCATCAACACGTCTGCGACCACTATAGTGGTATTGCTCACCATTTTCCTGTTTGGAGGTGAGTCAATCAGAGGGTTTATTTTTGCAATCCTAGTTGGAATTGTAGTTGGAACCTATTCATCCTTATTTGTGGCAACACCCATTATGACAGACACCATCAACAAGGCCGAGGCTAAAAAAGCATTAAAAGGTAAAAACTAACTTTTTGGCAGAAATTTGATAATTTTTATAAATCTATTTGAAAGCAACACATTTCGATTTATATTTGCACCATCATGAGTAACAAAAACACACATCATCATACTTTCTTCTTCGTTCAGACGAGGTAGTATGATATGCGTAACATTCATACAAACCCGTTTGAGTACAATCAAACGGGTTTTTTTATTTTAATAAGTATATATGGAAAAATTAAAAATTGCTGTACAAAAATCGGGGCGTCTCAATGAAGATTCGCTTCAAATTTTAAAAGATTGCGGAATTTCTATCGATAACGGACAAGACCAACTCAAAGCAGAGGCTCGAAATTTTCCGTTAGAAGTTTTATACTTGCGCAACGGAGACATTCCTCAATACCTGAGAGACGGCGTGGTAGATGCGGCCATCATAGGTGAAAATTTGTTGATTGAAAAAGGAGACGATCTGCCCATCAAAGAGCGGCTTGGCTTTTCTAAATGCCGTGTATCTTTGGCAGTACCAAAAGATGCCGAATTTTCATCTGTCAAAGACTTTCAGGGCAAACGCATTGCCACTTCCTATCCAAATACAGTGACGTCCTATCTGCAAAAAAATAATGTGCAGGCCGAATTACACATCATTAACGGCTCTGTAGAGATTGCGCCAAACATCGGGCTTGCCGATGCCATCTGCGATATTGTATCGAGTGGGAGCACGCTTTTTAAAAACAACCTCAGAGAAGTGGAAGTGATTTTGAAAAGCGAAGCCGTGTTGGCAATAAACCCGAATCTGTCGGCTGATAAAAACGACATTTTAAACACCCTTTGCTTCCGCATACAATCGGTTTTAAAAGCCCGTGATTCAAAATATGTGTTGCTCAATGCGCCGAATGACAAACTAGCAGATATCATCAAACTATTGCCCGGCATGAGAAGTCCTACTGTACTGCCTTTGGCGGAGGCCGGTTGGAGCTCTGTCCACACCGTGATCAACAAAGACAAGTTTTGGGAAATCATAGATGCACTCAAGGCTAAAGGTGCTGAAGGTATCTTGGTTTGCCCTATCGAAAAAATGGTTCTTTAAATATAGATTGTAAATTTTATGTTGTGAAACACGCATGGAAATTGCTTTTACACGCGTGTAATATTATTTGGTTTTTTAATCCCGATGTACTATGCGCAGGTTGAAGCATAACCGCTGAAAAAAAATAAAACAAGTATATGAATACATTTTTTAATCCCGAAAGATCTACTTGGCCACAACTCTTACAGCGACCAACACAGACGATTGGTGATATAGAGGAAACCGTAAACCATGTTTTTGAAAAAGTCACACAACAAGGAGACCGAGCGCTTAGAGAATTCACTCAAAAATTTGATCAGGTAGAAATACAGCATTTTGCTGTATCGGAAACCGAATTCAATGAAGCCAATCATCAAATTTCTGCTGATTTAAAGAATGCTATATCTCTCGCAAAGCAAAATATTGAGTCGTTTCATAAAGCCCAAAAATTGGGAAAATGTGTGGTAGAAACTTCGCCTGGTGTTTTGTGTTGGCAAGAAGCCAGGCCCATAGAAAAGGTAGGTTTGTACATACCCGGAGGAACAGCCCCTTTGTTTTCTACCATTTTAATGTTGGCTGTACCCGCTGTGATAGCAGGTTGTAAAGAAATTGTCATCTGCTCGCCACCCGACAAAAACGGACACATTCACCCGGCTATTTTGTACACAGCTTCTGTTTGTGGCATCAAAAAAATATTTAAAGTTGGCGGCATTCAGGCCATTGCAGCGCTCACTTTTGGTACGGAATCCATCCCGAGTGTTTATAAAATTTTCGGACCCGGAAATCAGTTTGTAACCGTCGCCAAACAATTGGCTACAAGGCACGGCGTAGCCATCGATATGCCGGCCGGTCCGTCAGAATTGTTGGTCGTAGCAGATGAAACGGCAAATCCTGCCTTTGTGGCAGCCGACTTGCTCAGCCAAGCCGAACACGGAAAAGACAGCCAAGTGTTGCTGGTTGCTACTTGTCGAATTTTGATAGACAAAGTAATCGGCGAAGTAGCTTCTCAAATAGATGCGTTGCCCAGAAAGGCAATAGCCGAAAAAGCCATGGAAAATTCCAGATTTATTTTTGTGGAAAACAAAGAAACTGCCATTGACCTCATCAATGCCTACGCGCCCGAGCATTTTATCATACAAGCCCGGCACGAGGATTTTTATGCAAATCATATCATCAATGTGGGTTCTGTTTTCATAGGTCCTTATACACCGGAGAGCGCAGGTGATTATGCGTCAGGAACCAACCATACTTTACCAACAAATGGATTTGCCCGGCAATATAGCGGTGTGAATTTGGATAGTTTTACCAAAAAAGTAACCTTCCAAAAAATTAGCAAAAAAGGCATTCAGCAGATTGGTGGCGCTATCGAAATCATGGCAGAAACCGAAGGGCTTCAAGCGCATAGAAATGCAGTAACCCTCAGAATTAATGAATAAATTTGTTCTTTTTAAGGCGCAAGCGACATCATATAAATACAAACAGTAAACATGAGTTTCGATATTGACAAATGGGTGAGGCCTAACATCAAAAAACTAAAACCTTATGCGTCAGCACGTGATGAGTTTAAGGATTTTAATCGAGAAATGGTTTTTTTAGACGCCAACGAAAATCCGTTCGAAAACGGTGTAAACCGATATCCGGATCCGCAGCAATTGACGCTGAAGCAAGCCATATCGCAAAGAAAAAAAATAGCTGCCAATCAAATTTTGCTTGGCAACGGCAGCGACGAAGTTCTTGATTTGTTGTTTCGGGCCTTTTGTGAACCGGGGCAAGACAACATCATCACTTTGCCGCCAACATACGGTATGTATGGCGTGTTGGCAGCAACCAACAATATTGAAAACAGAGAAATTTGGCTCGGTGATGATTTTCAACCCCAAGTTTCAAATGTACTTAAAGTGGTAGATTCGCGGAGCAAATTGCTTTTTATTTGTTCGCCAAACAATCCCACGGGCAATGATGTTGATCCATCGAAAATTGAAATGATTTTAAACCAATTTTCGGGTTTGGTTATTGTTGACGAGGCTTATATCGATTTTACAACTAGAAAAAGCTGGCTCAACAGATTGACTGAATTTGAAAATCTTGTGGTGGTTCAAACCTTGTCAAAAGCCTACGGCATGGCAGGTATTCGATTGGGTATGTGCTTTGCATCAAAGGAAATAGTGGCTGTGCTCAACAAAATAAAACCGCCCTACAATGTGAACCAACTCACGCAAACACGTGCTTTGCAAGGATTCTTACAAACCGAACAAATCGGCAAACAGGTACAGTCCATTTTAAAGGAACGCCAAAGACTGATTGAATTTTTTACAAACCTTCCTTTTGTTGAAAACGTTTTTCCTTCCGATGCCAATTTTATTTTGATTCGCGTGGACGATGCTGACCTGCGCTACGGTCAATTTATCAGCAAAGGCATTGTCATAAGAAACCGAAGCACGCAGCCACTTTGCGAAAACACGCTACGCATCACAGTGGGCACGCCGGAAGAAAACGATACTTTGATTAAAACTATAAAAGATATTTTAGCTACTTAAATCATGAAAAAAGAACCTAAAAGAGTGCTTTTTATCGATCGTGATGGCACACTCATCAACGAGCCGGCAGATGAACAAATAGATGCTTTTGAAAAATTAACCTTTTATCCGAAGGCGATCACTGTCATGGCCAAAATTGCGAAAAATCTAGATTTTGAATTGGTGATGGTCACCAATCAAGACGGTTTGGGTACAGACAGTTATCCGGAAAATACCTTTTGGCCTGTACAAGAACTAGTTCTGAAAACATTTGAAAACGAAGGTGTTATCTTTGATGAAATCTGCATTGACAGGAGTTTTCCTCATGAAAATCTTCCAACGCGTAAACCCGGAACGGGTATGCTTAAACCATATTTTTCTGATGCTTACGATTTGAAAAACTCTTACGTAATTGGCGATAGAATGACCGATGTGGTATTGGCTAATAACTTAGGCTGTAAAGCCATTTATATAAATAACAATCCGAATTTGGGCAAAGCAGAACTCTATGAAAAACAACAAAATTTAGCGCCGCTCATTGCGCTGGAAACCCAAGATTGGGATGATATCTACACCTTACTTGCCGGCGGAAATAGAAAAGCGGAAACCCACAGAAAAACCAACGAGACAGATGTAACTGTTCAGCTCAACCTCGATGGCACGGGTAAAAGCGATATACAAACGGGCTTGCCCTTTTTCGATCATATGCTCGACCAACTCGCCCGTCACGGACAAATGGATATAGCAATCAAAACAGTGGGCGATTTACATGTGGATGAGCACCACACCATAGAAGATACTGCCATCGCGCTAGGCGAAACCGTTGCCAAAGCCTTGGGCGATAAGCGCGGCATAGAGCGCTACGGATTTTGTTTGCCCATGGACGATTGTTTGGCACAAGTTGCTATCGATTTTGGCGGAAGAAACTGGATAGAGTGGCAGGCACAGTTTACACGAGAAAAAATAGGGGAGATGCCTACCGAAATGTTTTTTCATTTTTTCAAATCGTTTTCCGATGGCGCAAAAGCCAACTTAAATATTAAAGCCGAAGGCACCAACGAACACCACAAAATTGAGGCAGTTTTTAAAGCCTTCGCCAAAGCCATCAAAATGGCCGTCAAGCGCGATGTAGAAAAATTGATTCTACCGAGCACCAAAGGCATGTTGTAAAGTGGGTTGTGAATATTAATAAAAGAAATGCTGTTTGATGTGTATTAATTAAGTGAAAATGATAAAAATCACCCTGATAGATTACGGAGCCGGCAACACACAAAGTGTACTTTTTGCCTTAAAAAGATTGGGTTATTTGGCCACGTTGAGTCATGATCCTATGGAAATTGAGGCTTCTGACAAGGTGATTTTTCCGGGTGTAGGCGAAGCGGGCAGTGCCATGGCAAAATTGCAAGCTACAGGTCTGGATCGTTTGATTCCTAAACTGCAACAACCCGTATTAGGTATCTGTTTGGGGATGCAACTCATGTGTGCCCACTCAGAAGAAGGGAATACCCAAGGCTTAGGTATTTTTGATGTGAATGTCAAAAAATTTGACAACCGCTTAAAAGTGCCTCAAATTGGCTGGAATAGTATAACAAACCTACAAGGGAGCTTGTTTAAAAACGTATCAGAAGGCGCGTTTATGTATTTGGTTCACAGTTTTTACGCACCGCTGTCCGATTATACAACTGCTGTATCTGACTACGGCATCAAGTACACCGTTGCTTTACAAAAAGATAATTTTTACGGCTTGCAATTTCACCCCGAAAAGAGTAGCCTGGACGGAAGTAAAATCTTACAAAACTTTTTAGAATTATAGCATGCGCATTATTCCTGCAATCGACATCATAGATGGCAAGTGTGTACGTCTCTCAAAAGGCGACTACAGCACACAAAAGATATACAATGAAGATCCCTTAGAAGTGGCCAAGTCTTTTGAAGCCCATGGCATTCAATTTTTACACGTGGTGGATTTGGACGGTGCCAAATCGCAGCACATTGTCAATTACAAGGTGTTGGAACGCATCGCAACAAACACTTCGCTGCAAATTGATTTTGGGGGCGGTATAAAATCTGACAAAGATTTACAAATTGCATTTGAATCGGGTGCGTCACAAATCACAGGTGGCAGCATTGCCGTTAAAAACCCAACATTGTTTCAAAATTGGCTATCGAGCTATGGTTCGGATAAAATTGTTTTAGGCGCCGATGCTATGGAAGGAAAAATTGCCGTTTCGGGTTGGCAAGAAACCTCGCAATCTGATTTGATTCCTTTTGTGAAATCGTATTTGGAAAAAGGCGTTCGATACGTTATTTGTACCGATATTTCCAAAGATGGCATGCTACAAGGCCCCGCATTTGATTTATACAAACAGATGATAGACGAACTGCATACAAAAGATAACTCTTTGAAATTAATTGCGTCTGGAGGTATTTCTCATATAGATGAATTGCCAAAACTCAATGCTTTGGGCTGTGAAGGTGTAATTATTGGTAAGGCGATTTATGAAAATCATATTTCTCTAAAAGATTTAGAAAAATTGATTTTGGATGGTTTCTCAAAACAGGAGGACAGCGCTTTTTTATTCAACCGGTTTTACCGTTATATTTTTTAATTCAATTTCCGACAATTTTTCCAGAGACCCGGATGTGAACAAACTGTCAATGGTGAACAAATTGATGTCTTCCGACGCCGGCTTCAGGTTGTGGTAATCTGAAAAACGAATGCCCCCGATGCGCCTGACGTTGAAGGCCTCTCTAAACCGGATGCCGCCTCCGTCTGTATGATATAAATAAGCCAAATAATCGACCGAAAAATCTTTTTTGTCAATCCAATATAAAAAAACATCTTCAAAATCTTCGCCACCGCCTTCTTGTGTAAAAGTGACCTTTATTTTGTAGTATTCAACCTCTTTAATTTTTACATCATCAAGTAGTGTTTTTTGAACGGCCTTGTCGTTTAATCCGTAAGGTAGATAGGCGAAATAATGTACAGAGTTGACCGAGTTGCTGTATTTGTTTGCCATACTGTCTATCACTTGCACCGGCGCACCGTTTATCAGTCTGCGATAGCCATCGGTGCCGATGATATCTTGTATGGCATTACTCAAACTGTCTGTTTGCGTGCGGCTGTATTCGTAAAAACCGTGATTTCGAATCGATTCGTAATGCATATTTCTGAAATCGAATGCAATATGCGCTTTTTTGTATAAGTCGCCTCCGGTAGAATCTATGGCACGGGTTACGATTTCATTCGCCGTTAGGAGTGGTTTGGGTGCTTCGCCGCATGAAATCATTAATAAACTAAAAGTGAGCAATGCGATGACAGTCTTCATGAAAAGAGGGTTAAAATATTTGGCTAATTTAATCAAATTTCAACGTTTTGAAGCTGGCTTATTTGTTACTACTTTTGCAGGCATGCAAAAACACATCAACATACTGAACAAACGCGCGCGTTTCGACTTCGAGATACTAGACAAGTATGTTGCGGGCATTCAACTCACCGGAACGGAAATCAAGTCTATTCGGATGAGCAAGGCTTCTATTACTGAAAGTTTTTGCGAATTTCAAGGGCACGAACTTTTTGTAGTGAATATGTACATACAAGAATACGCTTTCGGAACACATTACAACCACAATCCGAGAAATGCCCGACGGCTGTTGTTACATAAAAAGGAACTCAAAGCCCTTCAAAAAAGTGTGGAAACAAAAGGATTGACTATTGTACCGTTGAAACTTTTTATCAACGACCGGGGATTGGCCAAATTGGAAATTGCACTTTGTCGCGGTAAAAAGCTATACGACAAGCGGGAAACCATCAAACAGCGCGACACAGACCGAAAACTCGATCAAATTAAAAAGGCGTATCGCTAGTTTTCTTTCTGTCCCATAGACATCAGATAAGCTTTTAAAAAAGGATCCAATTCGCCATTCATTACAGCATCTACGTCCGATGTTTCGTGGCTAGTTCGGACGTCTTTGACCAGTTTATACGGATGCATCACATAGTTTCTAATCTGCGAACCCCATTCAATTTTCATCTTTCCTGCTTCTATTTCACTGCGTTGTTGCAACTGCTTGCGAAGTTCAATTTCATAGAGTTGCGATTTTAACATTTGCAAAGCCCTACTGCGGTTATCGTGTTGCGAACGCGTTTCCGAACAGGTTATTTGTATGCCCGTAGGTTTGTGAAAGAGCTGTACTTTGGTTTCAACTTTGTTCACATTTTGTCCACCGGCACCACTAGACCGTGCTGTAGTTATTTCTATATCTGCCGGATTGATTTCAATTTCGATAGTGTCGTCAACCAAAGGATATACATAAACAGAGACAAAAGAGGTGTGTCTTTTGGCATTGCTGTCAAAAGGAGAGATGCGCACCAACCGGTGGACACCGTTTTCCCCTTTGAGGTAGCCGAAAGCAAAATCGCCTTCAATTTCCAATGTTACGGTTTTGATACCCGCCACATCGCCTTCTTGCAAGTTGAGTTCTTTGATTTTGTAACCTTGTTTTTGCGCCCACATCATATACATGCGCATGAGCATTTGCGCCCAATCGCAACTTTCCGTACCCCCTGCGCCGGCCGTTATTTGCAAAACCGCGCTCAACACATCACCTTCTTCCGAGAGCATGTTTCGAAACTCCAGGTCTTCTAGTTTTGTGAGTGTTTTTTGATAGACATCCTCCAAGTCCTGTGCATCGGCATCACCGTCTTTAACAAAAGAGTAGGTGAGTTCGAGTTCTTCGCCGAGTTCTACCAAATCCAAGTAATCTTTGACCCAACGTTTTTTTACACGCAAAGATTGCATCAAGATTTCGGCTTCTTTGGGATTGTTCCAAAAATTAGGATCGAAAGTTTTTTCTTCTTCGTTGGCTATTTCAATTTCTTTGGCATCTATGTCAAAGATACCTCCTCAGCGCACCGAGGCGCTCCAAAACGTCCTTAACCAAATCATGTGTAATCATACTTTTAAATAATTTCTACAAAAATAGGTGTATTGTATGAATTATCGCAGAAAGAATTTACCGAAATGCTATCAGCTTTTGTGAAGGTTGAAACCATCTAAATATCAGACAAAGCTACCGCAACTTATGTTAAAAAATCTAACAAGACCTTCAACCTGACAAATGTCATATTCTGAGCTTTTTATACAAGCTAATTTTATATCGTCATAAAAATCAGTTCCGGTAAAGTCGCTTTTTAAATCATTTTCAATCTACTAAGTCAGCCAACCGGGAATAAACAAAATAAAATATTATGGAAAAAAAGTTTTCAAAACTCATTTGCGATGCCAATGAGGCTGTTGCAAGAGTGGCACACAAGACCAATGAAGTGTGTGCCATTTATCCTATTACACCTGCGTCGCCTATGGGTGAACATGTAGATGTGTTCAGTGCCAATAACCAAATGAATATTTGGAAAAACATCCCGCGAATTGTAGAAATGCAAAGCGAGGGTGGTGCTGCGGGTGCAGTACATGGCTCTTTGCAAGCCGGTGCATTGACCACAACTTTTACCGCATCTCAAGGCCTGCTTCTGATGATTCCTAATATGTATAAAATAGCCGGCGAGTTGTTGCCCTGTGTAATTCACGTAGCCGCAAGAACCGTGGCCACACATGCCTTGTCTATTTTTGGCGATCACTCCGATGTAATGGCCACAAGGCAAACCGGTTTTGCCATGCTTTTTGGCGGATCTGTACAAGAAGCACAAGACATGGCACTCATCGCACAGGTAGCTACATTAAAATCGAGAGTGCCATTCCTCAATATTTTTGACGGATTTCGTACCTCACATGAAATTTCAAAAATAGATGCCATTCCGGATGAAGTCATCAAAGCCATGATGCCCGAAGACAAAATAGACGAATTCAAAAGCCGTTCCCTTGATCCGGACCATCCGGTTGTCCGCGGAACTTCACAAAACCCGGATGTATTCTTCCAAGCCCGAGAAGCTTCCAACAGCTGTTACCAAAAGGTGCCAGCCATTGTAGCCGAAACCATGGATATATTTTACCAACAAACAGGAAGGCGTTATCATCTGTTTGACTATATCGGTCATCCCGAGGCGGAGCGGGTTGTTGTCATTATGGGCTCCGGACAAGGTGCTGTGAAAGAAACCGTAGATACCATGGTGGCTAACGGCGAAAAAGTTGGCGCACTTTTTGTTCGACTGTACAGGCCTTTCGATTCAAAAGCACTGTTAAATATGCTTCCCAAAACGGTTCAAAAAATAGCAGTTTTGGATAGAACAAAAGAGCCGGGCAGTGTGGGTGAACCTTTGTATTTAGATATCGTGACGGCTTTCTCGGAATCAGAAGAAAAGCTACCAAAAATTGTAGGTGGCAGGTATGGAATTTCATCCAAAGAATTTACGCCTAAAATGGTAAAAGGTGTTTACGACAATCTTATTTTGTCACAACCTAAAAACCATTTTACAGTTGGTATTATAGACGATATCACACATACGCATTTGGAGATAGATGAAAACTTCGAAATCCCCCGAAGCACCATCGGTTGTATGTTTTACGGTTTGGGCGCAGACGGCACCGTAGGTGCCAACAAAAATTCGATTAAAATTATCGGCGAAACGACAGATAATTTTGTGCAGGGTTATTTTGTGTATGATTCTAAAAAAGCAGGCGCACAAACCATATCGCATTTGCGTTTTGGCCCCAATCCGATTCATTCGACCTATCTTATAGAAAAAGCAGATTTCATTGCTTGTCATCAGTTTAATTTCATCAACAAATACGATGTTTTGTCACGCCTCAAAAAAGGAGGGACCTTCTTGTTGAATGCACCGTTCTCTAAAGACGAGGTATGGGATGTGCTTCCTCAAAAACTGCAAAATACCATTATTGATAAACAAGCCAAATTTTACGTTGTTGACGCCAGTCAGGTAGCACTTAATTCGCATTTGGGAAAACGCACCAATACGGTTTTACAAACGTGTTTCTTTGCCATTTCAGGCGTGCTTCCCAAGGATGAAGCCATTGCAAAAATAAAAGGTGCGATTGTTAAAACCTACTCTCACAAAGGCGAGAAAATTGTAAAAATGAATTTTGATGCGGTAGATAATGCCTTAGAAAACTTGTTTGAAGTTGACTACAGTCAATCTAGTACGGGAAACAAAGCCATGTTGGGCGCTATGACACATGCTCCCGATGGTTTTGTGGCTGAAGTGCTCGAGAAAATTCTTGCCGGACTCGGCGATGAACTTCCTGTCAGTGCTTTTCCCATAGACGGTACCTTCCCTACCGGAACAACACAGTATGAAAAACGGGGCATAGCAGATTTTATTCCTGTTTGGGACGATACAGAACTTTGCACGCAGTGTAACAAGTGTGTAGCCATTTGTCCGCATGCAGCCATTCGTGCTAAAGTGGTCTCTAACGAAATTTTGGTTGGGGCGCCTCATTCTTTAAAAGCCACTCCGGCTAAGGGAAGACCTTTTGACAAAGATTTGGAGTCTTATGTTTTGCAAGTTTCTCCGGAAGATTGTACCGGCTGCGACTTGTGTGTAGCTGTTTGCCCGGCCATTAGCAAAGAGATTGATGATTTTAGGGCCATCAATATGCGCAAAAAATTGGATGTGGCAGCCGAAGAAAATGTCAATTGGGAGTACTTTACAAAACTGCCAAACTACGACCGGTCCGAACTGCAGATTACCAACGTAAAAGGCGCACAATTTTTGGAACCTTTGTTTGAATTTTCGGGTGCTTGTTCCGGTTGTGGAGAAACGCCATATATCAAAATGTTGACCCAGCTCTACGGCGATCGCATACTCATTGCCAACGCCACGGGATGCTCTTCTATTTATGGAGGTAATCTACCCACAACACCTTATAAAACCAACGATAAGGGTAGGGGACCGGCTTGGGCAAATTCACTTTTTGAAGACAACGCAGAGTTTGGACTAGGCATGAAATTGGCACTGACCAAGAAACAAGAAATAGCTGTAAACCTGTTAAAATCACTAGAGTTGTTAGTGGGTTCGGAGTTGGTTAATAATATTCTAAATAACCCCGAAGAAACAGAGAAACAAAAGGCCCAAAAATCTGATGATATAGACAAACTTCTAGAAGTTTTGAAGGTCGTCGATAATGATGAAGACGCCGTCAAACTCAGTCATATGACAGAATACCTCAGAGACAAACAAGTATGGATTGTCGGTGGTGACGGATGGGCATACGATATTGGCTACGGTGGTGTCGATCACGTTTTGGCTTCCGGCGAGAATATCAATATTATGGTATTGGATACAGAAGTTTATTCAAATACCGGTGGACAAACCTCGAAAGCTACACCATACGGTGCGAGTGCTAAGTTTTCGGTAGCAGGCAAACGGACAGGCAAGAAAAGCCTCGCTTTGCAAGCCATTTCTTATGGAAATGTATATGTGGCACAAATTGCTTTAGGGGCAAAAGACGTGCAAACACTCAAAGCCATTGAGGAAGCAGCTTCATATCCCGGCCCTTCGCTCATCGTAGCTTTCTCTCATTGCCAAGAACACGGCTACGACATGAAAGACGGTGCCGCACACCAAGAGGTTGCAGTAGAAACAGGATACTGGCCATTGTTCCGTTTTGACCCGTCCAAACCCAAAGGGCAAAAATTCAAACTGGACTCTAAAGCACCGAGCAGACCGTTAGAAGATTTTATGTATAAAGAGACCCGTTTTTCAAGAATAGCGAAAGACAACCCTGTATTGGGTGCCGATTTGCTCAAGCACGCACAAGAAGATGTGGATACCAAGTGGGAACGCTTGGAGCTATTTAGAAGTTTGTAATCAATGTTAAAAGCGTGGGACACTACAGTTAGGTGTTTCACGCTTTAAATGATAAAATAATGACGTTATGAATACATTTAATGCCAATTTCTTATTCAGTGAAGCTTCGGGCAAACTGTCTAAGGCCAATGAAGAAATTTGCCGTCCGGAGGAAGACGTGGTTTCGTTTATGGTTTGTAAAAATTCGCAATTTGCTGTGGAAAGTTTTCTGACCGGATATTTGTTACAGCACAATGTTACACCGGACAGCCATGCGACCATCAAAACACTGTATGAAAAGTGTTTGGAATTGAATCCGAAATTCAACCGTGTCAATCTTTCAGATTTTGACTGCCGGTCGCATCAAACAGAAAACAGGGATTGCACAGATCCCCTTAAAGTAAACAAATGCCTCAAAGTCGCCAATGACTTGGAAGCATTTTTAAAAGCAGAAAATATTTTGAATTGAGTTGTTTGGGCTTTATTCTTTATAAATTGCTACGGTGCGTTTGCCATTGGCGTCTATAGACGCCCGATACATGCCGGCGGTGTTGAATTCCATCGCAATATTTCCTTGGCGATCCAACGCAATGACGCCACCATCGCCCCCAAGCTTAGCCATTTTGTTATAAATCACTTCATGTGAGGCTTCTTGGACGCTCAGTCCTTTGTATTCCATCAGTGCAGCTATGTCGTGTGCCACCGTGGCACGGATAAAATACTCGCCCCAACCTGTGCCCGATACGCCACAACTGAGGTTGTTGGCATAAGTACCTGCGCCAATGATGGGTGCGTCGCCAATGCGGTTCCAACGTTTGTTGGTCATGCCACCGGTAGAAGTTCCGGCTGCGATGTCTCCGTTTTTATCTACGGCCACGCAACCCACTGTGCCAAATTTATAATCGGTATTTTGCCAAAAACCTTCGTCTTTTTCTCTTTCTTTAGCACGTTCGAGGGCTTTCATACGCGATTCGGTATAGAAATAGTCCGGATCTACAAGCTCAATGTTTTTTTCTCGGGCAAATTCTTCGGCACCTTTTCCTGAAAGCATTACGTGGGGGGAATTGTTCATGACTTGTATGGCAAGTGAGATGGGGTTTTTAACCGTAGTCACGCCCGAAATAGCACCGGCGTTTAGGTTTTTCCCTTCCATGATAGCGGCGTCCATCTCGTTTTTGCCCTCATGGGTAAAGACCGCGCCTTTACCGGCATTAAACAATGGAGAATCTTCTAAAATACGAATGGTTTTTTCTACGGCTTCCACGCTGCTGCCTCCTTGTTGGAGTACGGCATAACCCGCTTCCACAGCTTCTTGTAATTTGGCTTGATAGGCAGCCTCCATTTCGGGTGTCATATTTTTCTTGAGAATTGTGCCCGCACCACCGTGTATCACAATAGCAATGGGGTTATCTTGGGAGAAGAGCGTAAACGACAGACCAAGAAACAGCGATAAAATAAGGTTTTTCATTTTGTTTGGGTATAGATGATGATTACAAAATAAGGCATTTATGGTGTTAAAGTTATCAATTTTAACATTTTAAAATTCAATGAGTGTTTTTTTTTTATTTCTTTGGTGTGCCCGGGTTTTTAAACTTGAATTTGATTCCTATAACCAATAAGCTAAAAGTCCAAATTCAAAATAACTTGTATGATTTTAATACTGGAGGCACCTATTTCTACCTTGGTGATATCCAAGCCACTTACAATCCTGAGAAATTTCCATTAGAGATACAGTTCAAGCTTAAAAACTTTACTGATGAAAGACGATTCTCACTTTTCAATGAAAATGCATCTACCATAAGTAGAAACAACACATTTGTGAGACCTTTAAGTGCTGTGTTGAGCCTAAAATACGTTTTTTAGATTTATTTCAATTTCTTTTTGACTTCTACATCTTGGTAGGCTTCAATAATGTCGCCTTCAAAAATGTCGTTGTAGTTTTTGATTTGAATACCACAATCATATCCCTTAGAAACTTCTTTTACATCGTCTTTAAAGCGTTTGAGAGAGCTGAGCTCGCCTGTAAACACGACTACACCCTCGCGAATAATTCGTATTTTTGAATTTCTAAAGATTTTACCATCCGTGACCATACAGCCGGCAATGGTGCCAATTTTTGATATTTTGAAGGTTTCTCGGATTTCTGCATTACCTGTAATCTCTTCCTTAAACACCGGTGAAAGCATGCCTTCCATGGCATCTTTCAAGTCGTTGATGGCATCGTAGATAATGGAGTAGTTTCGAATGTCAATTTCTTCCTTGTCTGCCAAGGTTCGTGCGTTTCCGGCAGGTCTTACGTTGAAGCCGATGATGATAGCGTCAGAAGCTGATGCCAACAACACATCCGATTCTGTAATAGGCCCAACACCTTTGTGAATGATTTTGATTTGAATCTCTTCTGTACTTAGTTTTTGGAAAGATTCCGTCAATGCTTCTACCGAACCGTCCACATCACCTTTTACGATAATGTTGAGTTCTTTAAATTGACCCAAGGCAATACGGCGTCCGATCTCGTCTAACGTAATGTGGCGTTGTGTACGCACCGATTGTTCTCGGTAGAGTTGGGTGCGTTTTGCAGCCACTTGCTTGGCTTCTTTTTCGTCGTTATAAACAGAAAACTTATCGCCTGCTTGTGGTGCACCGTCCAACCCGAGTACAGATATAGGTGTTGATGGTCCAGCCACTTTGATAGGGTTGCCTCGCTCGTCAAACATGGCTTTAATCTTGCCGCTGTGCATACCGGCCAATAGATAATCTCCAATTTTAAGTGTACCTTTTTGTACCAAAATGGTAGAGACATAACCACGACCTTTGTCTAATTGTGCTTCTACGACTGTTCCGGCGGCATTGCGTTTTGGGTTGGCTTTCAGTTCTAATATTTCTGCTTCGAGCAAGACTTTTTCTAACAATTCTGATACGCCCAAGCCGGTTTTAGCTGAAATATCGTGAGATTGTATTTTTCCTCCCCATGACTCTACCAGCAAATTCATTCCGGCTAGTTTTTCTTTTATCTTTTCAGGATTTGCGTCGGGCTTGTCTATCTTATTGATGGCAAAAACAATAGGAACACCGGCAGCTTGTGCATGGCTAATGGCTTCCTTGGTTTGGGGCATCACGTCGTCGTCGGCCGCTACTACAATTACGGCTATATCAGTAACCTGAGCTCCTCTGGCTCGCATCGCTGTAAAGGCTTCGTGACCCGGAGTATCTAGGAAAGTAATTTTTTGTCCTCCGTCCAGTTCTACGGCATAAGCACCTATGTGCTGTGTGATGCCACCGGACTCACCAGCTATGACATTTTCTTTACGAATGTAATCGAGTAGGGAGGTTTTTCCGTGATCTACATGGCCCATCACAGTGACTATGGGTGCACGTGACACCAAGTCTTCGGGTTGGTCTTGTTCCTCGTCTTTAGGTTCTTCTAGGTCGGCTGTTACAAACTCGACTTCATAGCCAAATTCATCTGCCAGCACAGAAAGGGTTTCTGCGTCTAATCGCTGATTCATGGTGACCATCAATCCGAGAGACATACAAGCAGAAATGACTTCTGTAATAGGCACATCCATCATGTTGGCAACTTCTCCTACTGTGACAAACTCGGTAACTTTTAAGATTTTATCTTCAAGTTCTTGTTGTTTAAGATCATCTTCCGATTTTGACCGGTGCGTTTCTCTTTTGTCTCTTCTGTATTTGGCGGCCTTAGATTTGCTGCCTTTGCCCTGAAGTTTTTCCAAAGTTTCGCGAACTTGCTTTTGGATGTCTTCTTCTTTTGGCTCTTCTTTTAAAACTTTGGGATTTTTCTTGATGTCTCCGGGCTTTTGTCCGGCACCGGCTCCTTCTTTACTGATGCGTTTTCTTCTGCGTTTACGCGACTTGTCTTCGTTGGTTTTGTTTTTGTCTGCAGGTTTTGCCTCGGGTTCTTTTTTCTTTTTGGGTCTGTTGAACTGAGACAAATCTATGGTTTCGCCTGTCTTTTTAGGACCACTGAGCTTGGTGTACTGTGTTTGCAAGGTCGTAACCTCAATAGTGGGCTCAGTATCTTTTTCTTCAGTTTGAGGCTTTTCCGGTTTATTTTCGGATGAAACAGGTTTTTCTGTTTCGTTTTTTTCTTCTTTTGGCTCGGGAGCAACGACACGCTTTTTAAGTTCAAGCGGTTTTTCTAGTGGTACTTCCTGTATTTTTTCAACTTTAAGCGATTCCACTTTTTCTGTGTGTTGCTCTGTTGTAGGTTTTTCTACCGGAGGTTTTTCGGTTTTTGTTTCTGTTTCGGCAGGAGGTGTCGGTTTGGGGTTCAAATCTATTTTTCCGACTGTTTTCAAACCTTGCAACGATGATTTTGCCCGGATGACTTCATCGTGTTTTTCTTGGGCAATACGCTTTTCTTCTTGTTCTTTTTCTTGCTGCAAACGCAAGGCTTCTTTTTCGCGTCTTTTCTCTTCGGATATTTCCAAAGAGGCTTCTTTTTTCTGGCGGTCGGTTTGGAATTCATCAAGCAACACCTGATAGACAGCTGTTGAGATTTTGGCAGTAGGTCTGTGCTCTACTTCAAACCCTTTGCTGTTGAGAAATTCAACGGCGCGGTCTAAAGAGATGTTCAGTTCCCGTAAAACTTTGTTAATCCTTACCGTATTTTCGTCTGCCATATTATATATTAATTTTTTCTAAGTCGCAAAAGTAGTCATTTCAAAATTGTTATTCTTCAAATTCTTCTCTAAGAATTCGGACTACTTCTTTTATGGTTTCTTCTTCTAAATCTGTTCTTTTGACCAAGTCTTCTACGTCTTGTTCTAAAATGCTTTTGGCGGTATCTAGACCAACTTTTTTGAATTCATCTATGATCCAAGAATCGATTTCGTCGGAGAATTCTGCCAATTCCACATCTTCTTCTGCGCCTTCTCTGTACACGTCTATTTCATAGCCCGTGAGCAGACCCGCCAATCGGATATTGTGGCCACTGCGCCCAATGGCTTTTGAAACTTCTTCAGGACGCAAAACCACCTCGGCGCGTTTGGTTTGCTCGTTTAGCTTCACAGAAGTTACTTTGGCCGGACTCAAGGCACGTGTGATAAATAATTGAATGTTGTTTGTGAAATTGATCACATCGATGTTTTCATTTCCTAGCTCCCTAACAATGCCGTGAATTCTGGAGCCTTTCATGCCTACACATGCACCTACCGGATCAATGCGATCATCGTAAGAATCAACTGCAACTTTTGCTTTTTCTCCTGGAATTCGGACTACTTTTTTCACATTTATTAATCCGTCAAACACCTCGGGAATTTCTTGTTCAAAGAGTTTTTCTAAAAACTTGGGCGATGTTCTGGACATCACTATCGAAGGTTTGTTTCCTTTGAGTTCGACAGATTCGATGATGCCGCGCACGCTATCTCCTTTTCTGAAAAAATCGGAGGGAATTTGCTTTTCTTTCGGCAGAACAATCTCGTTGCCTTCGTCATCGAGCATAATGACCATTCTGTGGCGAATATGATGCACTTCGGCGGTGTATATTTCGCCAATCAAATCGCTGAATTGTTTGAGCGTATTGCTGTTGTCGTGTTCGTGTATTTTGGAAATGAGGTTTTGGCGCAACGACAAAATTGCTCTACGTCCCAAATCAACAATTTTAACTTCTTCCGATACATCTTCACCTACCTCAAAATCGGGCTCTATTTTTCTGGCATCGGTAAGCGAAATTTCCTGATTGGGGTCTTCAACTTCACCATCGGCCACCACTATGCGGTTTCTCCAAATTTCCATATCACCCTTGTCGGGGTTGATAATGATGTCGAAATTGTCGTCAGAACCAAATTTTTTCTTCAAAGCATTTCTGAAAACTTCTTCCAAAATAGCCATAAGCGTCACACGGTCAATGAGTTTATCGTCTTTAAACTCAGAAAATGATTCAATCAGATCTAAATTTTCCATAATTCAATTTGCTATTTAAAATTGAGCTTCACCGTTGATTTTGCAATCTCCGAAAAAGGTATGCTCGTTTCTTTTTCAACTGTTATTTTTCCTTTGCCCAGAGGCTTAGGTTCTCTTATTTTTGACACTATTGTGACTTTATTTTCATCAGCTTCAATTAATTTTCCTGTCAAATGATCGCCGGACAGCAATGTCAATTCCAAATCACGTCCTCTGTTTTTTTCATATTGCCTGGGCAATATAAGTGGTGATGTGGCTCCCGCTGAGGTTACCTCGAGCGAAAAATCGTCATCTTCATTCAGGTTGTGTTCAATTTGCCTGCTTGCGTCTATACAGTCTTGCAAAGAGACACCCTGATCGCCATCTAAAATAACGCGTATGTGACCCGATTCGGATAGGTTCAATTCAATCAAAAACAAATCTGTTCGAGAATCGAGAAAAGCATTCAATAAAGTTTCTACCCGTTGTTTCAGCATACTGTAATAAAAGAGGGGACTTTAAAGGTCCCCTCAGCGTTATTCGTTTTTGACAGTGCAAAATTATGCAAAAAATATGATTTTGCAAAACAAAGATTTAGACTTTATTTTAAATGTATTTTAACAAGGTCATTTCTATAAAATTCATTGTAAATATAGGGTTATGTCAATGCATTTTTAATTCGGCGGACGGCTTCTTTAAGCTCATCTGTAGAAGCGGCATAAGAAATCCGAATGCAGTTGTCGCTGCCAAAAGCTGCGCCGGTGACGGTAGCTACATGAGCCTCTTCCAGTAAATACATGGCAAAATCATCTGCATTTTTGATGGTATGTCCTTTGATTGTTTTTCCAAAAAATGAAGAAACATCCGGAAAAACGTAGAAGGCACCTCCGGGTTCATTGGTTTTGATGCCAGGAATTTCGGCTAGTAATTCTAAAATAAGGTTTCGCCTTTCTCGGAAAGCATCAATCATAAATTGGATAGAACTGACAGGAGCTTTCAACGCAGCTATCGTAGCGCGTTGCGCAATGCTATTTGCACCTGAGGTAATTTGTCCCTGTATTTTGTTGCAAGCTTTGGCTATCCATTCCGGACCACCTATATAGCCAATACGCCATCCGGTCATAGCAAATGCTTTTGACACACCGTTTACCGTAACGGTTCTGTCGTACATATCGGGTATGCAGGCAAAACTGAAATGGCCTCCTACAAAATTGATGTGTTCGTATATTTCATCAGACACCACAAATATTTGGGGATGTTTGCGCAACACTCCTGCCAAACCTTCCAATTCTGTTTGGCTGTACACCGAACCTGTGGGGTTGCATGGCGAACTAAAAATCATGAGTTTGGTTTTGGGGGTAATGGCTGCTTCTAACTGCGCTGGTGTTACCTTAAAATCAGACTCGATACCGGTTCTTATTTCTACGGGCGTACCTTCTGCAATTTTTACAATATCACTGTAGCTCACCCAATAGGGAGCTGGCAAAAGTACTTCATCACCCGGATTGAGCATGACCATGGCAATGTTTGCCAAAGACTGTTTGGCACCAGTTGAAACCACAATTTGATTGGGTGTATAATCGAGGTGGTTGTCTCGTTTAAATTTGTCTGAAATGGCTTGTTTTAAATCGGCATAACCATCAACGGGGGAATAGGAGTGGTAGTTTTGCCCAATAGCTTCTATGGCTGCCTGCTTGATAAACTCGGGTGGGTTGAAATCGGGTTCGCCCAAGCTCAATCCAATTATATCTTTTCCTTCAGCTTTCAGTTCGCGTGTTTTGGCTGCCATAGCCAAGGTGGCTGAAGTAGCCAATTTATTAACTCTTTCAGATAGCAAATTCATAGTATTTCTGGTTTTGATAGGTGTTTAGGCCGGTTGATAGGTCGGTTTTTTGCCCAGTTCTTTTAGATGATTAAAATGAGCGGCCAAGGCTGCACGCGTGGTTTTGAATTCGTGATAAGGTAAATCAAATTCTTTGGCTGTTTTTTTAACGATTTCAGATATTTTCTTGTAATGTATATGGCTGATATTCGGAAAAATATGGTGTTCAACTTGGTGGTTTAGTCCACCTGTAAACCAGTTAACCAACCAGTTTCGAGTGCCAAAATTTGCCGTGGTACGCAATTGATGTACAGCCCATGTGTCTTCCAATTGACCGTCAACAGGTGGTGAAATGGTTTCAGATTCGTGGGTAACGTGTGCCAACTGAAACACCACACTAAGAATAAGTCCGGCGGTGTAATGCATCACAAAGAAGCCAATCAAAATTTTCCACCAAGCGATGTTCATCACCAAAATTGGAATGACAATCCAAACGGACATATAGATCATTTTGGTGATAATCAAAATACTCCACTCCCGTATGGGCACCAATTTACCATCGGCAGAAAGTCCTCTTTTGATGTAGCGTTTCATTTGAAGAAAATCTGTGGTGATTGCCCAATTAATGGTGAGCAATCCGTAAAGCAAAACGGAGTAGTAATGTTGAAAACGATGCAATGGCGACCATTCGGCTTCTTTGGAAAACCGCATAATTCTTCCGGCTTCGAGGTCTTCATCATGCCCGGGTATGTTGGTAAATGTATGATGCAATACATTGTGTTGCACTTTCCAATTAAAGACATTTCCGGAAAGTATGTAGATGCTGCTTCCCATCAACTGATTGATCCATTTTTTGGATGAATAGGTGCCGTGGTTGCCGTCGTGCATCACATTCATGCCCACACCGGCCATGCCAATCCCTATGAGTACAGTCATTCCCAACATCCACCACTGTGAAATGTCGAGTGTTAATATGAGAAAATAGGGCGTAAGGAAAATAGAAAACATCACAATGGTTTTGAGGTGAAGTTTCCAATTTCCGGTTTTTTTGATGTTGTTGGCCTTAAAATACTCGTTGACACGATGGTTCAATGTCTTGAAAAAGTTTGTTTGATCTTTACGAGGAAATCTTAAATGCGGTAGATTCATAATACTTGGGTACAAAATTACACGAAAAACAATTATTTTATTTTTGCCAAAAATAGATATTTAAACTTTAACGTTTCACCACTTGGCTTTATTTTTAACTTTTAGAAAGTTTTTTTTGTTACAAATCAAACGCTTTCTTAAAAAAAAAAGGCAGGGATTGAAGATTTAAACCTTCTACATCAGAGTTGAGCAAACACCGTGCCGATTATAGTACGCTACATATTTCTCCTGTATTGACCGCCCACGCTAAACAAGGTTTCTGTGATTTGTCCCAATGAACAGTATTTGGCTGCTTCCATAAGCAACGCGAAAATATTTTCGTTTTCCTTAGCGGCTTTTTGTATGCCGGCTAAAGAAATTTGCGCTTCCTTATCATAGGTTTTATGTAGGTTTTGTAGGGTGCGTATCTGATTTTCTTTTTCAGTTTCAGTAGCGCGAATGACCTCTCCGGGCAAAACTGTAGGCGATCCTTTACTACTTAAAAATGTATTGACACCGATAATTGGAAACTCGCCATTGTGTTTGAGCGTCTCATAATGCAGGCTTTCTTCCTGAATTTTTGACCGTTGATACATGGTTTCCATAGCGCCTAGAACCCCGCCGCGCTCCGTGATCCTGTCAAACTCAGCTAAAACGGCTTCTTCAACCAAGTCTGTAAGTTCTTCGATGATAAATGAGCCTTGCAGGGGATTTTCATTTTTGGTCAGTCCCAATTCCTTGTTGATGATGAGTTGTATAGCCATCGCCCTGCGTACGGATGCTTCTGTAGGCGTCGTGATGGCTTCGTCGTAGGCATTGGTGTGCAGCGAATTACAGTTGTCATAAATGGCATAGAGCGCCTGTAGTGAGGTTCTAATGTCATTAAAATCAATCTCTTGTGCATGCAGCGACCTTCCGGAGGTTTGAATGTGATATTTGAGCATTTGCGAACGCTCGCTGCCTCCGTATTTATCTTTGATGGCACGTGCCCAAATTCGGCGGGCTACACGACCAATAACTGCATATTCAGGATCGATGCCATTGGAAAAAAAGAAAGACAAATTGGGTGCAAAATCGTCGATGTGCATGCCTCTACTCAGATAGTATTCCACATAGGTGAAGCCGTTGGACAAAGTGAACGCCAATTGTGTAATTGGATTTGCACCTGCCTCTGCAATATGATAACCGGAAATGGAGACCGAATAGAAGTTTCTCACTTTTTCCTCAATAAAATAAGCTTGTACATCGCCCATTAGTCTCAGGGCAAATTCGGTAGAAAAAATACAAGTATTTTGCGCCTGATCTTCTTTGAGTATATCGGCCTGAACCGTCCCGCGAACCCTAGAAAGCGTTTTGACTTTTATTTTTTGGTAAACCGCTTCGGGCAAAACCCGATCACCCGTAATGCCAAGCAACATCAATCCAAGTCCGTTATTCCCTTCGGGCAAAGTTCCTGCCTCATCATAGTTGTGATAAACGGGTCTCGTAATGCCTTTGTCGCGATAGATTTGTTCAATCTTGCTTTCAACTTCTTTTTCGAGACCGTTTTCCTTGATGTATTTTTCACAATTCTGATCGATGGCTGCATTCATAAAAAACGCCAACAACATAGGCGCAGGCCCATTGATGGTCATACTTACAGATGTCATTTCATCTGACAAGTCAAATCCGGAATACAGTTTTTTGGCATCGTCCAAGCAGCAAACAGAAACCCCCGCATTGCCAATTTTTCCGTATATATCGGGTCTGAAATCCGGATTTCTGCCATACAGTGTCACGCTATCAAAGGCAGTTGAAAGTCTTTTGGCGGGCAATCCCTTACTCACGTAGTGAAAGCGTTTGTTGGTACGTTCCGGACTGCCTTCGCCGGCAAACATACGCGTGGGGTCTTCGTTTTGTCTTTTGAAGGGATAAATGCCTGCTGTGTAGGGAAATTTTCCGGGTACGTTTTCTTGGAAAGACCATCGGAGCAAATCGCCCCAAGCTTCGTATTTGGGCAAGGCAATTTTAGGAATTTCCGTTCCGGAAAGCGATGGCGTGTGCGTTTGAATCGCAATTTCTTTATCTCTTACTTTAAAAACATATTCGGTGTTTTTATATGCCTGTTGGGTGTGCTTCCACTGTAATATAAAATCCCAGTGTGCCGGTAAGAGTTTTTTTCTGAGATGTTGAAATGCATCTAACAATCTGGTATTTTCTTCAGCAGTATCAGAAAGGTGTAAACCGTTTTCATCCAATGCGGGTTCTGCTCCTGAAAAGAAAGAAATACTCAAATAAAGTCCATATAGTTTTTGCGCAATCTCAATTTGCTCTTGATGTTTTTTTTGAAGCACCCGATGGTTTTCTGTTATTTCGGAGAGATATCGGATGCGTTTGGGCGGGATGATGTATATTTTTTCTGAAAGTGCATCAGAAATTTCAAAGTTAGTTTTAAAATCCTGCTTACATTTTCGGTTGAGTGTGTTGAGCACGGCTGCGTAGAGCGCGTTCATACCCGGATCGTTAAACTGAGAAGCGATGGTGCCAAAAACGGGCATTTTATCTGCTTCTATGTTCCATAATTGATGGTTTCTTTGGTATTGTTTTTTTACGTCGCGCAAGGCATCAGCAGCGCCGCGTTTATCAAATTTGTTGATGGCGACTAAATCGGCAAAGTCGAGCATGTCTATTTTTTCGAGTTGGGTGGCGGCACCAAATTCGGGAGTCATCACATAGAGGGAGGCATCTGAGTGTTCCAAAATCTCGGTGTCACTTTGGCCTATTCCTGAAGTTTCGAGTATGATTAAATCGAATTGGGCCGCTTTCAAAACGGCCACTGCTTCGGCTACATATTTAGACAGAGCCAAATTGGATTGTCTGGTTGCCAATGAGCGCATATACACATTGGGGTGGTTTACGGCATTCATCCGGATGCGATCGCCGAGTAAGGCACCTCCCGTTTTTCGTTTGGACGGATCCACGGAAATAATACCGAGGTGTTTATCCGGAAAATCTTGGATAAAACGTCTGATGAGTTCGTCAATCAACGATGATTTTCCGGCGCCTCCGGTACCGGTGATACCGAGTACGGGTGAGTTGCGATCGGGTTTTTGGAGCGTATCAAAAAGACTTAAAAAAGCCTCGTGTTGGTTTTCGGCCAAGCTAATAAGCCGTGCTATAATACCCGGGTTTTTTAAGTTGATTTGCTGTTGCAAATCGATTGTTTTGTCCGGCGCGGCCATTTGGTAATCTGAACGAGAAACCAAATCGTTAATCATGCCTTGCAGGCCCAATTCCCGACCGTCATCCGGACTGTAAATGCGCGTGATGCCGGCTTCCATCAAGGCTTTAATTTCTTCCGGTAAAATGACACCACCGCCGCCGCCAAAAATACGAATGTGCGAAGCACCTCTCTCTTCCAACAAATCGTGCATATAGGTGAAGTATTCGTTGTGACCGCCTTGGTAGGAAGTCAGAGCTATGGCGTGTGCATCTTCTTGTATGGCTGTGTTGACCACTTCGTCCACACTTCGGTCATGCCCAAGGTGAATCACTTCCACGCCGGTGCTTTGTATGATTCGACGCATAATGTTGATGGCAGCATCATGGCCGTCAAAAAGTGAAGCGGCCGTTACTATGCGGATATTATGTACAGGTTTGTAAGGTAAGATAGGCGTCATCAAGAGGTTAAATATTTATCAAAAATACAACGATTTCTATATGATTTGTAAGAAAATTAAACGCTTGCAATTTACATATAATTTAAAAAACAAGCTTTTTTATTTGAAAATGATTAACAAAGACAATGTAAATCTATAATTTGTTATCAATATTTAAATATATATTTTTAAAAGCCATTCTGAAATTTGTTGAGTTGCATTACTTCATGGCTGTTTTTTTTGATATATTTGTTTTTTAGATGGTTTTTTTTTGATAAAACATCAACCAACGGTCTTTATTTTTTAACATTTAGATATTATATATGTACAAAATTGCTGTTTTAGGTCCGATTCCCCGCGATACTATAGTCACGCACAAAAATGAGACGATAAAAAAATATGGAGCGGTGACGCATCCGACGATTGCTTTGGCCAAATTATTGGTTGGAAAAGGTGAGGTAATTCCTATTTCTCATGTGCATCAAAAAGATCACAAGCCGATTGCCGATTTATTTGCGGCTTATGACAATATCAACGTAGCCGGTTTGTGCTGCAAAAACAATTGCGGCTCTGTGATTGAGCTCAATTTTATAGACCAAAACAACCGCTTAGAAAAGCAAACCGCTTTTATGAACCCAATTTTACCGGAGGATGTAGCTCCTTTTACAGACGCCGATGCCTTTGTTTTTGTCCCTATAACAGATTTTGAAATATCGCTCAGTACGCTTCGATATCTAAAAGAAAACAGCAAAGGCACTATTATTTTTGACGCGCATGGACCCACTTCTACCGTAACGGTGGCCGGTGTGCGAGAGCGAAAATTTTGGATAGACAGAGATGAATGGCTTCCGTATATTGATGTTTTAAAAATGAATTTGGAAGAGTCGCAAGCCTCTTGGTTTAAAAATGAATATACACTCGATGAAATGGGGCATTACGATGATGAAAATACGGCACACCTCGATGATTTTGCGGCCCATGTGTTAAGCAAAGGCGTAAAAGTGCTTTATGTAACCTTGGACTCACGCGGGTGTGTTGCTTATACCAAAGAAGATGGCGCGCTCAAAAAAGATTGGATACCATCAGTACCTGTGAAAGAAGTGATAGACACAACCGGTTGTGGCGATTCATTTGCCGGCGGTCTTGCTTTCGGATTTGCCGTGTATAAAGACCACATAAAAGCAGCGCAGTTTGCCAACACATTAGGTTCGCTTCGCACGCAAGGAAAAACCTATGAAGTGTTTAAAAATTTGGCAGAAACGGAAGCTATCATTGCTGCGCATTACGGATGATATTTTGTTTTGTTTCGCTTTTTTAACAAATAACATCCAAATCACTTTTTGATAATATTAACCTAACTTCCGAAAAGCGAATTCACTGCATATTTGTATCGGATTAGTTACGTGTTTCATTCAGGTTATTTTGAGTTAGTAAAACCGGAGCAGGGGTGTTCCGGTTTTTTTTATTTTAGTGTTTTACAAATCGACAACAATTATCATAAATATCAGATTGTCAGGTTTTAGCTTTAATTCATTATAAAACTTAGACGTTCATTCATAAAAGTAAACTTACCGTAGTTAGGCCGAGCACATTTGAGACCTCTTTATCAAAGACCTCAACTGTGCTCGGCTGCACTATGAAGAAATTTTAAATGATTGTGTAAATCACCCAGAATTCAAATCATACAACTGTTTTGTGATCGAACTCAGCTCGCTAAAAAAGATATCCAATTTTGAGGTTTATATTTCTTCCTATATTAGGTATGCCGTCAATTTTGAGTCGAGACAAATGTGGAATGTAGGTTTCATCAAAAAGGTTGGTAGCCGATACAGACCATCTGATGAGGTTGTTTTTAAGGTTCAATTCTGCTCCCAAACCTGCACTGACTAGGTTATAATCTGCCGTCGGAGTTTCAAAACTACTCACCTTGTTTTGCTCAAAGGTATATTGATGCTTGGCAAAGGCGTAGAAGTTTTTAAATAGTTTTACATCTTTCCATTCCACTCTCAAGGTGTTGCTGATTGTTTTGGCGGGTATCAGCGGTAGGTCGTCGCCACCCAAAATTTTACCCAAAACAAGTTCAAACCCGCTTTCTAGGTGCAACCAATCGAGTGGGTGCGGATGTAAGTGAAGAAAAATCTCTCCGCCGTATAAATTGGCATCTTCTTGTGCAAAGTTAAAAACTTGCTCTTCGCCCACAAAACGATCCTCCGGTACCACGAAGATAAAATCATTGATGCGGTTGAAAAATCCGTCAGCCGTTAGTTCAAAATGCTGGTTGGCAAATTCCAAAGACAAATCTACTTGTATGTTTTGTTCCTTATCCAAATTCACATTGCCGATTTCGAAACGGTTTGTGCCTTCGTGAACGCCATTTGATGCCAGTTCGGCTAAATTTGGAGAACGACTGCCACTCGCCACATTTAACCTGGCCAAATAGTTCTTGGCAAAAGCAATTTTATAGCCCAAAGACGCATTAAAAGCTGTAAAACTTCTGTCAAAGTTTTCAAAGAAACCTTCTTCACCAAATTCCCCTTTGTCTTCTGCCCGAATGTTTCTGTTGTCCACTCTGATGCCAAACTGTAAAGCCTGTTGCCCAAAAGTGTAGAGTGATGTGGCCACAAATCCAATATCTTTGGTGATGGCGTCCGGAACCAATTGTTCTTCGCCAAAGTTCTCGTTGTCTTGATACATGCCTTGTACGCCTACTATGGTTTCAAAATTTCCCCATTTGGGCAAATGATATTTGAGATCATAGTTAAAAGTGGTCAGTTGGAAACCCAGCGCAGGATCGGTTCTGGAATCTTCCAATTCTTTTCTGTGGTTGTACAAGTAACCCAAATTGAGTTCCAAATGTGAGTTTTTCAGAAACAAAGCCGATTGCGAACTCAAAACATGGTTGTCGATGTCCTGAAAAGGCAGTTCTATGGATTTTGATTTGCTTTGCGCCCCAATTTCTTCGGGAAGACCAATACGCAAGCGGTTAAAGTTGTAGCGCAGTGTCGTTTTAAAATTATTTTTGTTGTAGCCCAATGCGGTCTTAAGGTCTTGTTCGTTAAATCTGGAATTGGTCACGCGGCCATCATCGGGGGTTTCGTAATCTGCATGGCTGGCCACACTGCCTCTGATTAAAAATTTGAAAGTTTCTCCGGACATTTTTACCCCCACATTTGATTTTACACCTTGTGTGTTAGACACGTATTCAACAGATGCGTCGCCACTGATTTTATTGTCAGGCGCAAAATTTTCAGGTGTAAAATACAATACACCACCCAAGGCATCGCTGCCATAGAGTAGGGAAGCCGGGCCTTTAATAACCTCCACGCTTTCGAAACCGCCTTCGCCCAAGCCCAAGCCGTGCTCGTCGCCAAATTGCTGATTTTCCAATCTGACACCTTGTGTATAAACCACAATTCTATTGCCACTCAAACCTCTAATAACCGGTTTGCCGATGCTGATACCCGTACTAAAATTGGAAACACCGGGTATGTTTGTCAGGCTTTCCGCCAGCGTGGGTGCTCCGGATTGCAGCAAACTCTCCACCGAAGCCTTTTCGATTTTCATGACATTTTCCTTCTGCAATTTTTGAAAAGGTGTAGAAACGACCACTTCGTTCATTTCGAAAACAGAGGGTTTGAGTGAAATGGAAACATCTGATGTGTTGTTTGAAAGATTAACATTTGTAGAATAGGTTTCAAAACCGAGCAGGGAAATCACCAATCGAACCATTCCTCCGGGAAGATTGTTTAATGTAAAGACACCGTTTTGGTCTGTGACCGTGCCTTTTTCGAGTTTTGGTATGTAAACACTGGCTCCTTGGAGCAATTCACCCGTTGAGGCATCTTTTACAGTGCCTGTTATTTGGTTTTGTGCGAATGTAGCGAAACCCACAAACGCAAAAAGCAGTAAAAACAAGTTTTTCATGATAAATAATAACTTAGTAAATAATAATAATGTAATAAAAATCAACTAACTAAGCTATTGTTGGCGGCCCTCTCAAGCGGAAGGAATACGAGAGGTCAAACCTTATAAAAGATTGGTAAAATGTAAGAATTTCAGTTTCTACAGTTGTTTCAAAATTTTGAAAAGATACAGATTTGGCATCAATAACCGGTGAAAAATGGATGCCGCAAAATTTGCAATCCAAGGGTTTTTCATGAAAATGAGCAGGTCCTGTCTGTGTGCAATTTTTTGTACTGTGGTGGTGAATACTGTGCACCAATTTAGCAGCATCAACACTCAAAATACTGATTGCTAGTATAGAAGCGATGAGTAATGCCGAAAAATTATGGTGTTTTGGAGTCATCGGCGTTGTTCAAAAATTTTGCAAAGCCCATACGGCTCAACATTTTTTTTACAAAGTTGATAAAAAATTTAGATTCTCCAAATGCCCAACCGATAATAATGATGAGCACCTTATAGATGGGTAAAATCAGAATGACATACAATGGCCAATATATTAGCGGGTTCGTTACACTTCTGTAGAGTCCTAAAAAATCCATCAAAGGACCGGAGAGTTTGGCAGAAAGTGTACCGGTTATGGCAAAAACCAGCAAAATCTTAAACAATTGAAAGTTCGATTTTATTTGCCAGCGTTGTTTAAGTTTATTCATTTCAGTTATATCGAAGGTTTTGCTTGTATTGCCTTTCAAAAAATTGGAAATACATAAACAGCAAGTAATTTACTTCTTTGCCGTAGTGAATTCTTGGGTCATAATTGATTTGCTGAAAGTACAAATCTGGATTGTATCGCTGCGGATTCAGTACCCGTTGATTGTAATTTTGCACATAGATTCGGTTTCTATTTTCTAAAAAATTGAGACTGTAATAGCTCTCCGGTCTTTGGGTAGCCAACCAATTTTGAAAACCGATTTCCATAATGATAATTTCGTATTCCAAAGAGTCATTGGCAATCCGAATAGTATCTCTTTGCGCCGTAGTTTTTTTTTCTTTTTTGGTTTTTTCTGTAGGCTTCTGGCTATAAATCAAAGACGATACACAAAACAGCAAGGATAAAAAAAGTATTTTTTTCATGTGTTTATAATTATTTGTTTTCAACGGTCACACGGTACGCCCTAGGATAATCATGCCCCTGTGTGTCAATATTTTTACATGGGCGTTTCATTTTTATCTTTTTTCAAATTTACAAAATATCAGTCAATTTTGTACAAAAAAAGACTGCCCGTATATCAGGCAGTCTTCAAGTTAAACCAAATATAGAAACAACACTTACTTATACTATTTTAATTGTATCAGACAACTGCAACTTCTTTTTCTACAGAGCGTTCCTTGGCACTTTTGATGGCCGCTTGTGCAGCAGACATTCGCGCAATAGGCACTCTAAAGGGTGAACAACTGACGTAGTTGAGTCCAACAGCATGGCAGAATTCTACACTAGAGGGTTCTCCGCCGTGCTCGCCACAAATACCTACTTTTAGATTTTTGCGCGTACTTCTTCCGCGTTGGGTACCCATTTTTACCAATTGTCCGACACCTTCTTGATCTAGCACTTCAAAAGGATCGTTGGGCAGAATGCCTTTTTCCAAATAAATGGGTAAAAATTTTCCGGCATCATCTCGTGAATATCCAAAGGTCATTTGTGTGAGGTCATTGGTGCCGAAGGAGAAAAACTCGGCTTCACGGGCTATTTCATCTGCCATAAGCGCTGCGCGTGGAACTTCAATCATGGTTCCTACCAAGTAGTCGATACGATCGTTTCTTTCTGCAAAAACCTTTTCGGCTGTTTTATGAATAATAACGGCTTGCGCTTTGTACTCGTTGAGTCCACCTACCAATGGTACCATAATTTCCGGTACGGCTTGAATGTTTCTGGCCTTTAAATTTAAAGCGGCTTCTATGATTGCCCGGGTTTGCATTTCGGTAATTTCCGGATAGGTATTGCCCAATCGGCAACCTCTGTGGCCCAACATGGGGTTAAATTCTTCCAATTCTGCTACTTTACTCTTAACAGCTTCTAATGAAATGTGCATTTCTTCTGCCAAATCTTTTTGGGTAGCCAATTGGTGAGGTACAAATTCGTGAAGGGGTGGATCTAAAAGCCTTATGGTTACCGGCAATCCTGCCATCGCTTCAAATATACCTTCAAAGTCCTCTCGCTGCATAGGCAACAATTGGTTTAATGCGTGTTTTCTGCCTTTTACAGTGTCTGCCAAGATCATTTCACGCATCGCTTTGATTCTATCTACGTCAAAAAACATGTGTTCGGTGCGGGTAAGTCCGATGCCTTGTGCACCAAAACTTCGGGCAATTTGTGCATCTTTGGGCGAATCGGCATTGGTGCGTACCATCAACCGTGCGTATTTATCGGTCAACGCCATCAAAGATCCAAATTCTCCGCTGAGTTCGGGTTGTTTGGTCGGCACTTTTCCTTCGTAAATATTACCTGTACTGCCATTTAGGGAAATCCAATCACCTTCGTGAAACTCTTTTCCGTTTACGGTCATCGTACGGGTTTTGTAGTTTATTTTTAATGCTCCTGCACCGGAAATACAGCATTTTCCCATGCCTCTGGCAACCACCGCCGCGTGTGAGGTCATACCGCCACGGGCCGTAAGTATTCCTTTGGCTACGTTCATGCCTTCCAAGTCTTCCGGAGAGGTTTCTACCCTAACCAAAATGGAGTTTTTAAACTTATCCGCTTCGTCGGCAAAAAAGACGATTTGCCCGGTAGCAGCCCCCGGGGAAGCGGGAAGTCCTTGTGCCACCACATGCGAATTTTTCAAAAGTTTTAGGTCAAAAACCGGATGGAGCAATTCATCCAACTTATTGGGTTCTATTCTAAGCAAAGCTGTTTTTTCGTCTATCACGCCTTCTTGCAGCATATCGTAAGCAATTTTCACCATGGCCGCGCCGGTTCGTTTGCCGTTTCGGGTTTGCAGCATCCAAAGTTTTCCATCCTGAATGGTAAATTCCATATCTTGCATGTCTTTGTAATGCATTTCGAGTTTCCGCTGATAGCCAAAAAGCTCTTCGTAGATTTTAGGCATCAATTCTTCCAAAGAAGGATAGGTTACCTTGCGTTCTGCTTCTTCTACTTTGGCCAATTCTGCCCACCTGCGAGATCCCAACAAGGTAATTTGCTGTGGCGTACGAATACCGGCTACCACATCTTCCCCCTGCGCATTGATAAGGTATTCACCGTTGAAAACGGCTTCGCCCGTTCCGGCATCACGGGAAAAGGCAACCCCCGTTCCGGAGTTGTCGCCCATGTTTCCAAAAACCATAGCTTGCACGTTGACTGCTGTTCCCCAATCGGCCGGATAGCCGTGCATTTTTCGATAATAAACCGCACGGTCACCGTTCCAACTATTGAAGACGGCCACAACAGCTCCCCATAGTTGCTCCCAAGGATCTGTTGGAAATTGAATGCCTTTTTTCTTGCGTACGGCTTCTTTGAAATCAAAAACCAAGTCTTTTAAATCTGTTACAGAAAAATCAGTGTCTAAGCTGATATTTCGCTTGTGTTTAAGATTGTCGATGATTTCTTCGAAAGGATCCAGATCTTCTTTCGATTCATTTTTCATCCCCAATACAACACCGGCGTACATTTGAATAAACCGTCTGTATGAGTCCCAAGCAAAACGTTCGTTTCCTGATTTTCTGGCAATGCCTTCCACGGCTTCGTCGTTAAGTCCTAAATTAAGCACGGTATCCATCATGCCGGGCATAGACACCCTTGCGCCGGATCTGACCGAAAGTAAAAGCGGATTTTCCGAATCGCCAAAAGTAGCGCCCATAATTTTTTCTATATTGGCAATAGCGGCCGATACCTCGGGCTTAATGAGTTCAATGACTGCTTCTTCGCCTAGCCGATTGTATTCTGTGCAAACTTCGGTTGTGATGGTAAACCCTGGTGGAACAGGAATTCCTATGGCACTCATTTCGGCCAAATTTGCACCTTTGCCACCAAGAAGGTTTTTCATGCTGCTGTTGCCGTCTGTCGTTTTTTCACCAAAACGATAGACTCTTTTTTTTGCTTCCATATTTGAAATTTTAAACTTGTGTTTGTTAAAGTGATGTAAAATTAATTGCTGTTAAATATCCAAATGATGACTTATGTCAGGTTCTAAAATTTTTAACATTTGATCGTATTATTTTTTGGAAGACAATTTAGCCGGATACAAATTGGTTGATCGCTCTCAAATCAACTATCTTTGCCGCAGCTTACCTAAAAATTTATGCGTACCAAAACCCTTAAAAAAAATCGGATAAACGTCGTTACACTTGGCTGCTCCAAAAATGTATATGATTCGGAAGTTTTGATGGGACAATTGAAAGCCAATGGCAAGGATGTTGTTCACGAAGAAGAAGGCAATATTGTGGTTATCAATACTTGTGGCTTCATCAACAATGCCAAAGAAGAATCTGTCAATACCATTTTGGAATATGTCGATAAAAAAGAAAATGGTATGGTCGATAAGGTCTTTGTGACCGGTTGTCTCAGCGAACGCTACAAGCCCGATCTGCAGAAGGAAATTCCGAATGTCGATGCCTATTTTGGAACCACAGACCTGCCACAACTACTCAAAGCACTCGAAGCGGATTACAAACACGAACTCATCGGTGAGCGATTGACCACCACGCCCAAAAATTACGCCTACCTTAAAATAGCGGAAGGTTGTGACCGTCCTTGTAGCTTCTGTGCCATACCGCTCATGCGTGGCAAGCACCTGTCGCAACCTATTGAGAAATTGGTCAAAGAAGCGGAAAACCTGGCGCAGAAAGGCGTCAAAGAATTGATTTTGATTGCCCAAGATTTGACGTACTACGGTCTTGATTTGTATAAAAAGCGTAATTTGGCAACACTTCTCAAGGCTTTGGCTGCTGTAGATGGCATTGAGTGGATACGCCTTCATTATGCCTTTCCTACAGGTTTCCCATTAGATGTGCTTGACGTAATGAAGACAGAACCCAAGATTTGTAACTATATAGACATCCCGCTTCAACATATTTCCGACCGCATCCTCAAGTCTATGAGGCGTGGCACCACACAAGAAAAAACCACCCAACTCATCAAAACCTTTCGGGAAAAAGTACCGGGAATGGCTATCAGAACCACGCTGATCGTAGGTTACCCTGGCGAAACAGAAACCGACTTTGAATTGCTGAAAAATTGGGTGAAAGAAATGCGGTTTGAGCGTTTGGGTTGTTTTACTTATTCACACGAAGAAAATACCCACGCTTACTTGTTGGAAGACAATGTACCGGAAGAAATCAAGCAACAGCGTGCCAACGAAATTATGGAAATGCAATCGCAAATTTCGTGGGAATTGAATCAGGAAAAAATAGGGCAGACCTTTCGCTGTTTGATAGACAGAAAAGAAGGCGGTTTTTTTGTGGGGCGAACTGAGTTTGATTCGCCCGATGTGGACAACGAAGTTTTGATAGATGCCGCAGCACATTATGTAAAAATTGGCGATTTTGCAGCAGTAGAAATTTTTGATGCCACCGAGTTTGATCTCTATGGAAAGCCTCTAAAATAAAGGTTATGAATTTTGAAAATTCAATAGATTTTGCAAAACAGTTAGATGAAGAAGACCCGCTAAGGGCTTACAAAAACGAATTTTTATTTCCCGAGCACGGCGGAAAACCTGTGATTTATTTTACAGGAAATTCTTTAGGGTTGCAACCCAAAACGGCCCAAGCCAAAGTGCAAGAAGTACTGAACGATTGGGCCTCACTGGCTGTTGACGGACATTTCTATGCCCAAAATCCATGGTGGGAAATGCACGAACAACTTTCACCCAAGCTGGCCAACATTATCGGTGCCAAACCTAAGGAAGTGGCAATCATGAATACGCTTACAGCCAACTTGCATTTTCTGATGGTTTCTTTTTACAAACCTACGCCACATCGCTATAAAATTATCTGCGAAGAAAAAGCATTTCCGTCCGACCAATATGCATTTCAAAGCCAACTCAGGTTTCACGGATACGATCCGCAAGATGGCATCATTGAACTTAAAAAACGAAAAGGAACACATCATTGGTACACGGAAGACGTACTCGAAACCATTGAAAAAAATAAAGATACAGCAACACTCCTCTTAATGGGTGGTGTCAATTACTACAACGGACAGGTTTTTGACATGCAAAGCATTACACAAAAAGCAAAAGAATGTGGTTTGATGGTGGGTTGGGATTTGGCCCATGCTGTGGGTAATGTCAAACTGGAACTCCACAAATGGGGGGTCGATTTTGCCACGTGGTGCAGCTACAAATACCTCAACAGTGGCCCCGGAAGCCTTGCAGGCATTTATGTGAATGAAAAATATTTAGACCAATCCAATCTCAACCGCTTTGAAGGTTGGTGGGGACATGACAAAGCTACCCGTTTTCAGATGCAGAAAAATTTTAAGCCGATGCCCAATGCAGAAGCTTGGCAATTGAGTAACCTGCCTATCTTGAGCCTGGCGCCGCAATTGGCTTCTGTTCAGATGTTTGATGATGTCGGGATGGGTGCTTTGGTTGCAAAAAGCCAAAAGCTCACAAACTATTTACAATATCTTTTGGAGCATTCACAAGGTTTTAATCGCTATTTTGAATTGCTGACACCTTTAAAAAGAGGTTGTCAGCTTTCGCTTTATTTCAAAAACAAAGGACGTGAAGTGTTTGATGCGTTCTCTGAGCATGGCGTTGTCGCAGACTGGCGAGAACCCGGCGTAATACGCTTGGCGCCTGTACCGCTGTACAATTCGTTTGAAGAGATGTATCTCTTTGCAGTAATTTTAAAAAACACGCTAAAACAGGTTTACACCCTATAGTTTTCTGTTAATTTGATGTAAATATTCTCAAGTCAAACAAGTTATCTTTATAGCATGATAAGAACTTTGCAACTCATCCTTAAGCATCCTACATATCGGTCGATAGCGATATGTTTTATGACGCTCAATATACTCTTTGGTACTTGGGCCATTTACATCCCCACGCTCAAAAATAAACTGAAAATTGACGAAGGTGAACTCGGAATCGCAGTGCTTTTTTTGGGAATTGGCACATTTTGCATGCTAATTTTTGCGCCCAAAATCATTCGCTTTTTGCACGCAGGTCGTTCGCTTACCATAACCATGTACCTGTTTTTTGTGTCTTTTATCATTCCTTTTGTAGCACCCAACTATGGTACGCTTTGTTTGGGACTGTTTTTGGTCGGCGTTTTTTCAGGCCTCATGGATATTTCTATGAATACTTTAGTTACGCAGCTTGAAAAATCTGACAATGTGCATATTATGTCGGCCAATCATGGTTTTTTTAGTTTGGGCGGAATGATTAGCGCCGGCATAGGCACCTTGTTTATGCCAATGGTTTCACTTCCTTTTTGGCACATGGCAGTGGTTGTATTGGTGATGGTTTTGGTAAATACGCCTAATCTAAAACATTTTTACCATCTGAAATCGGAAGAAGTAGAAGAAAGCAGTTTTGATCTAAAACTCTTTAAACCGCTTTTTTTAGTAATAGTAGTCGGTTTTTTTGTTATGTCCGGGGAAGGCGCTATCGTAGATTGGGGCGCATTGTATTTGGAGAAAATAGCAAAAGCAGACCTAAACCATGTTGGTTATGGCTACACCTTTTTCTCACTTTTTATGGCATTCGGACGATTTTTCGGCGACGGTATCAGCCAAAAATTAGGTTCAAAAAAAGTGATACTCTACGGATGCCTCATCGCTGTGCTTGGTTTTGGATTGATACTCTACAAAATACCTTGGGTAGCTATTTCGGGCTTTGGCATGGTGGGTTTGGGTTTTTCAGCAGTCGTGCCGGAACTGTTTCGGTTGGGAGGCAAAACGCCTAATATAGATGCGGCACAGGGAATTTCGCTCATAGCAGGATCCGGGTTTATCGGATTTTTAATTGGTCCGGTTTTGTTGGGATTCCTGGCCAAAACTTGGGATTTGTCTATCAGTTTTTGGGCACTTTTAGGTTTTACGGTGATTTCTTTCGTAGCAGCCTTAGGACTAAAAGTGCGAAAGTGATTAGAAATAACTACTTTTGATAAAAACACCACAACATTGGAAAAGACTGATATTTTAGACCGATGTAATGCCATTTGCAAAAACACGCTCATGGAAACGCTCAGGATCGAATATGTGGATGTGGGCGAAAATTTTCTAACAGCCAAAATGCCAGTCAACAACCGCGTGCATCAACCCGATGGCGTATTACATGGTGGTGCTACTGTGGCTTTGGCTGAAAGTGTTGGAAGTGCAGCAGCCTTTGTTTTTCTGAATGCCGATAAAGTGATGGTTCGCGGTATTGAAATTTCTGCAAACCACGTAAAAAGCATCAAAGACGGCTATGTGTATGCAAAAGCCACCTTGTTGCATCGCGGCAAAACCATCCAACTTTGGCACATTCCTGTGACCAACGAAAGCGGTCAACTCATTTCGGATTGCAAACTCACCACTATCACCCTTAAAAAAGACGTGTAATGGATTTCAATGCACTCATCAGTAAAGTTTTTATGCATCGGGAACAGCAATTGCCTGTTGCAGCGTTCAGAAAACCCAATGATGATTTTTTTGAAGCCTTTTTGCAACCGGACCCTACACTATACAAGACAACTACTTTTGAAGAACCCGGTTTTGTTTTTGCTCCTTTTGACCTGAACGAAGATGCTGTATTGATTAAAGGAACGTATTTGCGTGTCAATATGTCGCCTCTGCACTGGAAACCTACAAACAAGCGAAAAGATAACATTCAGCATTTTTATCAGCCGGACGACAATGAAATGAAAGCTTATTTGGAAAAGATTGAACACGTCAAATCCAAGATTCAAGAAGGGTTTTTTAAAAAAGTGGTGTTGTCCAGAGAAGAGTTTGTTCCCTACGACCCAATTCAAACTCTGGAAATCTTCAAGGGATTATTGTCAGCATATCCCAATGCCTTTGTGTATATTTTTTCGCATCCCAAAGTGGGTACTTGGATGGGTGCAACTCCGGAAAATTTACTTTCTGTTCGGGGCAATCGCATCCGAACCATTTCACTGGCAGGCACCAAGCAATACCAATCACACCAGGTAATTTCATGGCGCGAAAAAGAAATGGCTGAGCAGCAAATTGTGACAGATTATTTGCTCGAACTTTTAGAGCCTGAGGCCGACGATATTGAAGTCAACGGGCCGGAAACCATTCGCGCGGGAAATTTACTTCACCTGCATACCGAAGTAATAGCTACTTTAAAGGATTATACTACCGCCTTACTCATTCAAAAGTTGCATCCTACACCCGCTATTTGCGGTTTTCCAAAAGCAGCAGCAAAAACTTTTTTAGATTTGATTGAGGGGTATTCCAGAGACTATTATGCGGGTTTTTTAGGACCGGTGCGGGCTGCGAAAGATGCTGATTTTTTTGTCAACCTTCGCTGTATGCAAATGCAAGAAGATAAAGTTCGCATTTTTGTTGGCGGTGGTATCACATCTGATTCTTTGGCCGAGGACGAATGGCGGGAAACCATGGCAAAGTCTGAAACCATGAAAAGAATTCTCTTTAAAATAGCGGACTTTAAATAGCGTTATCAATTAACGACCACACAAACTACAATTTTAAAAATTAAATGACTATCTGACTCAGACAGCTCAGATTTACAAGCTGTGGCACTTTCGGTCCTAAAACAAATTCGGCAAAGTAACTTTCGCATCATCATCCATTCCTGTATAATTTCTATTGAATTGAAAAAAAACGTCTGCTTTTGCGTCTAAGACTAAAATGAAGAGTAAACATAAAATCTTTATCAAAATTTAAAGAAATCAATAACTTTATGCTATTTTGCAAGTGCAAAACAAACAAATCTTTACATGACTCAAATTTCTCGCCTTTTCGATTTTCCTCAATACCAGCTTGAACGCTATCATTTACAGGATGCATTGGTAACTAAAATAGACGGAGAATGGATAAAAACATCTACGGCAGCATACGTAGATAAAGCCAACCAGTTGAGTAGGGGATTGGTAAAATTAGGCGTTCAGCCCAACGATAAAATAGCGATTATATCCCTGTCCAACAGAACAGAGTGGAATATTGTTGACATCGGTGTGCTTCAAACCGGCGCGCAAACAGTTCCTATCTATCCGACCATTTCAAGAGAAGAATACGAATACGTTTTAAACCATTCTGAAGCAAAATATTGTTTTGTGTCTTGTTCAGAAGTTTTTGAAAAAGTCAAATCCGTTCAGAAAAATTTGAAATTTCTCAAAGAGATATATAGCTTTAATGCTTTAGACGATTGCTCAAATTGGGGCAAAGTGCTCCAATTGGGTGAAGACAAACAACCTCAGCAAGAAGTGGAGCAGCGAAAAGCGGCCGTTTTACCAAGCGATTTGGCTACCATTATCTACACCTCCGGAACCACCGGAAAACCCAAAGGCGTCATGCTTTCGCACAACAATATTGTATCGAACGTGCTCGACAGTTCGCCGCGCGTACCCTTTGATTCCGGAAATTCTGTAGCGCTCAGTTTTTTGCCTGTATGTCATATTTTTGAAAGGATGATTTTGTATCTGTATCAATACCACGGCGTTTCTATCTACTATGCAGAATCCATAGATAAGATAAGTGACAATATTAAAGAAGTACGACCCAACGTCATGACGGTGGTGCCGCGCTTGGCCGAAAAAGTGTATGACAAAATCTACGCAAAAGGAAGCGAACTGAAAGGCATCAAGAAAAAATTGTTTTTTTGGGCATTGGCTTTGGGAGAAAAATACAACCCCAACCATGAAAATGGTGTTTTTTACGACTTTAAACTCGGCATCGCCCGCAAGCTCATCTTTTCTAAATGGAAGGAAGGTTTGGGTGGTCGTCTCGATTTGATGGTGTCAGGAAGCGCTGCCCTACAACCACGACTGGCACGTGTGTTTGCAGCTGCCCAACTGCCAATTATGGAAGGCTACGGCCTTTCTGAAACCTCTCCGGTTATTTCCGTAAACGACCAAAGAAATAAGGGTTTTAAAATAGGTACGGTTGGCAAACCCATAGACAACGTTGAAGTAACTATTGCCGAGGACGGCGAAATTCTTTGCAAAGGCCCCAATGTCATGTTGGGTTACTACAAAGACCCCGAACTCACAGCTACCGTAATTAAAAACGGCTATTTTCACACCGGCGATATCGGTATAATAGACGATGAAGGGTTTTTAAAAATCACGGATCGCAAAAAAGAGATGTTTAAAACATCGGGGGGCAAATACATAGCACCTCAAATTATTGAAAGTCAGATGAAACAATCGCCATATATCGAACAAATCATGGTGATTGGTGATGGGGAAAAAATGCCCGCCGCTATTGTGCAACCCGCTTTTGAACAAATCCGAAATTGGGCCAAGCAGCAAAACATTTCATTATCGGAAATTGACAGTTTGCTCATTAGCGACGAAAAAGTCTTAACCTTAATACAAATTGAAGTTGATCGCATAAACGAACACTTTGGACATTGGGAACAAATCAAGAAATTTGAACTCACCCCCGATGTTTGGACGATTGAAGACGGCCATCTAACACCTACACTTAAGCTCAAGCGTAGAAACATCAAAGAAAAGTATCAACACCTCTACGACAGGATTTATAGATCATAGTTCACCAAGGATTAAATTTACATTAAAAAAATAACAATTTATTATGCGTGCATAGTAAATTTTATTATATTTGATTCCTTTTACACAAAAGATGAAAGACAAAACAATTGATTATGCATTGCGCGTAGCTTGGCAAGCCATCGTCAAATTCTACAACGAAGAAGCCAGCAAAGTAGATATGACTATGGCCATGGGTTTTGCATTGCTCAGTATCGATCCCATCAAAGGAACACCCTCTACGGCCTTGGGACCCAAAATGGGTTTGGAAGCCACCAGCCTCTCCCGTACGCTTAAAATAATGGAAGAAAAAGGCCTGATTGTTCGATCGCGTAACCCCGACGATGGCAGAAGCGTGTTGATAGGTTTAACACCTTTAGGCGTCAAAAAGCGGGAAGCATCCAAAGAAGTAGTATTGCATTTTAACGACGTGGTTAAAAACACCCTTACGGAGCGTAAACTTAACCATTTCTACGAAGTCATAGAAACCATTATCCAACTCGTACAAAATAAAAAAGTGTACTTAACCGAACTAAAATCATACGATTTGGAAAAAACGACATAACCATAAAAACAATAAATACAAACCAATGAATAGAAATATCAATAAAGTAGCCGTCATCGGTTCCGGAATTATGGGAAGTGGCATTGCTTGCCATTTTGCAAACATAGGTGTCGAAGTTTTACTGCTCGATATCGTACCGCGTGAATTGACACCCGCAGATGAGAAAAAAGGCCTTACCAAGGAATCCAAAACATTCAGAAACAGAATAGCAACCGAAAATTTGGCTTCGGCGCTTAAATCCAAACCATCACCCATCTATCACCAAAAATTTGCCACCCGCATTACTGTTGGCAATTTGGAAGATGATTTGAATGAAATAAGCAAGGTCGATTGGATTATCGAAGTGGTTGTAGAACGCTTGGATATCAAACAAAAAGTGTTCGAACAAATCGAAAAATACCGCAAGCCCGGGTCCCTAATTACATCAAATACTTCAGGAATCCCGATTCAGTTTATGAGTAAGGGTAGGAGTGAGGATTTTCAAAAGCATTTTTGTGGAACACACTTCTTCAATCCCGCTCGTTACCTCAAACTCTTTGAGGTGATTCCGGGTCCGCAAACCGACCCAAAAGTGTTAGATTTTCTCAACGAATACGGCGAGAAATTTTTAGGCAAGACGACTGTGGTGGCCAAAGATACGCCGGCTTTTATAGGCAATCGCGTGGGGATTTACGGCATCCAAAGCCTGTTTCACCTCGTCAAAGATATGGGACTGACTGTAGAAGAGGTTGATAAACTAACCGGACCGGTTATAGGCAGACCCAAATCGGCCACTTTTAGAACCGTAGATGTGGTGGGTCTCGATACCTTGGTACACGTGGCCAACGGCCTATACGAAAACTGCCCCAATGACGAAGCCCACGAGCTTTTCCAACTGCCCGATTTTATCAAAAAAATGATGGAAAACAATTGGCTTGGCAGTAAAACCGGTCAGGGTTTTTACAAAAAAGAGGGCAAAGAAATCAAAGCACTCAACCTCAATACTTACGAATACGAACCCACCCAAAAAGTATCGTTTGCTACGCTTGAACAAACCAAAACCATAGACCGTGTCTTAGATCGATTTCCGGTGCTCATTTCCGGAAAAGACAAAGCAGGCGAATTCTACCGCCGTAATTTGGCCGGTTTGTTTGCCTATGTTTCAAACAGAATACCGGAAATTTCGGACGAACTCTATAAGATAGATGACGCGATGAAAGCCGGATTTGGATGGGAACACGGCCCATTCCAAATTTGGGATGCGGTTGGCATTGAAAAAGGTTTGGCACTTATTGAAGCCGAAGGGCTATCGGTAGCCGGTTGGGTAAAAGAAATGTTACAATCGGGCAGTACGCACTTCTATACCGTAAAAGACGGCGCCACATACTTTTACGATATTCCATCCAAATCCCAAACCAAAATCCCGGGTCAGGATGCGTTTATCATACTCGACAATATCCGCGAAAGCAAGAAAATTTGGAGCAATAACGATTCTGTGATTCAGCACTTGGGAGACGGCATTCTCAATGTAGAATTTAGATCCAAGATGAACACCTTAGGAAGCGGCGTGATACAAGGCATTAACAAGGCCATTGATTTGGCAGAAACAGAATACGCCGGTTTGGTGATAGGCAACCAAGGAACAAATTTCTCAGTTGGTGCCAACCTCATGATGGTTTTTATGATGGCCGCCGAACAAGATTTTGACGAACTCAACATGTCTATTAAAGCTTTTCAAGACACTGTGATGCGTGTGCGTTACTCTGCTATCCCTGTGGTGGTAGCACCGCACGGGATGACCTTTGGTGGAGGCTGCGAACTCACGTTGCACGCCGATAAAATTGTTGCAGCAGCCGAAACGTATATCGGCTTGGTGGAGTTTGGCGTTGGCCTCATTCCCGGGGGTGCAGGTTCCAAAGAAATGGCTTTACGTGCCGCAGACACATTCCAAAAAAATGATGTAGAACTCAACAGACTTCAAGAATACTTCCTCACTATTGCCATGGCAAAGGTTTCCACCTCGGCTTATGAAGCCTACGATTTGGGAATTTTTCAATCGGGTAAAGATGTAGTAGTGGTCAATAGAGACCGGCAACTGGCAGAAGCTAAAAAACACGCCCTGCTCATGGCCGAAGCCGGATATACAAAGCCCATTCACAGGAAAGACATCAAGGTGTTGGGCAAACAGGCTTTGGGAATGTTCTTGGTCGGTACAGACAGTATGGAAGCCGGACGCTACATTTCTGAACACGACCATAAAATTGCCAACAAACTTGCCTACGTGATGGCAGGTGGCGACTTGTCTGAACCCACTTTAGTGAGCGAACAATATTTGTTAGACTTGGAGCGCGAAGCCTTTTTGTCGCTATGTGGCGAACGCAAAACCCTAGAGCGCATTCAGCACATGCTGCAAACAGGAAAACCGTTGAGAAATTAAAAATGTAAATTTTAGATACAGCAACTGATTCAATCCAATAGAAATAGAAGCAAGAAATTTGATAGTTAAATGCATTTCTGCATTCTCATTAAAAATTAACCTTCAATAAAACAGTCAACTGAAAACGAAAAGAAATTTGCAAGCAAAATGTCAATAGCTTCAAAAGAAGCACGATAAGTTCAATATTGGCTAAAACTATTGGATAAATCAGATATAACTAAAATCTCGGTAAAAGAACATGTAAGTCAGATGGAAGATATCATAAAATATCTTTTCAAGAATTATTATAACATCAAAAAGAACCATTTGAGTCATTCAAAATTTATAATTTATCATACAAAATTTTATTATGAAAACAGCCTATATCGTAAAAGCATACAGAACAGCAGTTGGAAAAGCTCCCAAAGGGGTTTTTAGATTTAAAAGAACAGATGAATTGGCCGCAGAAACCATTCAATTCATGATGGAATCGCTTCCGGAACTAGACAAATCCCGAATCGACGATGTGATAGTCGGAAATGCCATGCCCGAAGGTGCACAAGGACTCAATATGGCGCGTTTGATTTCGTTGATGGGACTCAAAACCATTGACGTTCCCGGCGTGACCGTAAATAGGTTTTGTTCGTCCGGCTTGGAAACCATTGCAATGGCTACGGCCAAAATTCAATCCGGTATGGCATCGTGTATTATAGCCGGAGGCGCAGAAAGTATGAGCGCAGTGCCTATGACGGGTTTTAAAACCGAACTCAACTACGATTTGGTTAAATCGGGTCATGAAGACTATTATTGGGGCATGGGCAACACCGCAGAAGCAGTGGCCAACGATTTTAAAGTGTCTAGAGAAGACCAAGACACTTTTGCCTATCACTCTCATATGAAAGCACTCAAGGCACAAGCAGAGGGTAAATTTGACGACCAGATTGTACCCATCAAAGTAGAACAAATCTATGTTGATGAAAATGGCAAGAAAGCTTCAAAAACTTATACCGTTTCCAAAGACGAAGGTCCCAGAGCCGGTACAAGTTTAGAAGCCTTAGCCGGACTCAAGCCGGTTTTTGCCGCCGGTGGAAGCGTCACGGCAGGAAACTCCTCTCAAATGAGTGATGGTGCTGCTTTTGTGATGGTAATGTCTGAGGACATGGTAAAAGAACTCAACCTGAAACCCATTGCCAGATTGGTCAACTACGCGGCTGCGGGTGTTGAACCCCGCATCATGGGAATGGGACCTGTAAAAGCCATCCCCAAAGCTTTAAAATTGGCGGGGATGAAACTCAAAGACATTGAACTTATAGAACTCAACGAAGCTTTCGCATCGCAGTCGCTGGCCGTTATGCGTGAGTTAGACATAGACCAAAGCATCGTGAATGTCAATGGAGGTGCCATTGCTTTAGGACATCCGCTGGGCTGTACAGGTGCTAAACTCTCTGTTCAAATTTTTGACGAATTGAAAAGGCAGCAGAAGAAATACGGCATGGTGACTATGTGTGTAGGTACAGGACAAGGTGCGGCAGGCATTTATGAAATGATGTAAACACAAGAACTAAAAATCAAATCAAAATATAAAATGGAAACTAAAGACAAAAACATTACACGTGGTGGCCAATTTCTGGTTAGAGAAACACCATGCGAGGAAATTTTCACACCCGAAGATTTTTCCGAGGAGCAAGTCATGATGAAAGAAGCCGTTAAAGAGTTTATCGACAGAGAAATTTGGCCAAACAAAGACCGCTTCGAGAAAAAAGATTACGCTTTTACAGAATCTTCTATGCGCAAAGCCGGCGAGCTCGGATTTTTGGGTGTTACCGTTCCCGAAGCTTATGGCGGACTCGGTATGGGATTTGTTTCAACCATGCTGGTTTGCGATTATATCTCCGGAGCCACCGGTTCTTTTTCAACGGCTTTTGGTGCGCATACCGGTATAGGTACGCTGCCTATTTTGCTTTACGGCAACGAAGCACAAAAACAAAAATACGTACCCAAGTTGGCCACAGGCGAGTGGTTTGGTGCCTACTGCCTCACCGAGCCCGGCGCAGGTTCTGATGCCAATAGCGGCAAAACTAAAGCCGTGTTGACAGAAGATGGAAAGCACTACAAAATTAGTGGTCAAAAAATGTGGATTTCCAATGCAGGTTTTTGTAAACTGTTTATTGTATTTGCGCGTATTGAAGACGACAAAAATATCACCGGTTTTATCGTAGAAAACGATCCGGAAAACGGCATCACCATGAACGAAGAGGAGCACAAGCTCGGCATCCGTGCATCTTCTACGCGCCAGGTTTTTTTTAACGACACCCTGGTACCAGTTGAAAATATGCTTTCGGAACGTGGAAATGGTTTTAAAATCGCTATGAACGCACTTAATGTGGGTAGAATCAAATTGGCTGCGGCCTGCTTGGATGCGCAGAGACGTGTGATTTCCAACGCAGTCGCCTATGCCAATGAACGCGTTCAATTTAAAACACCCATTGCACAATTTGGTGCCATAAAATACAAATTAGCCGAAATGGCTACCAACTGTTTTGTTGGTGAATCAGCCTGTTATCGAGCAGCTAAAAACATAGAAGACCGCATAGCTATTCGAATTGCAGAAGGAAATTCGCATCAAGAAGCCGAACTTAAAGGCGTAGAAGAATACGCTATCGAATGTTCTATACTAAAGGTAGCCGTTTCAGAAGATATCCAAAATTGTGCAGATGAAGGCATACAAATTTTTGGCGGTATGGGCTTTTCAGAAGATACACCTATGGAAGCAGCGTGGCGTGATGCCCGTATATCACGCATTTATGAAGGCACAAATGAGATCAACAGAATGTTGTCTGTTGGCATGCTTATCAAAAAAGGCATGCGTGGCCATGTAGATTTACTCGGACCTGCCACGGCTGTCGGAAAAGAGTTGACCGGCGTTCCTTCTTTTGAAACACCAGATTACAGTCAACCACTGGCCGAAGAAAAAGACATGTTGGTCAAACTCAAAAAAGCTTTGTTGATGATAGCCGGAAGTGCGGTGCAGAAGTTTGGTGCCGAATTCGAATCGCACCAACAAATACTGTTGAATTGCTCCGATGTTTTGATTGAAATTTACATGGCAGAATCTGCCGTTTTACGCGCAGAAAAATTGGCCAAAAAAGAAGGAGAAGCCAAAGCGACTGACTTTATCAATATGGCAAAATTATATTTGTACCACGCTGTAGATTTGGTGGAAAGCAAAGGAAAAGAAGCCATAGTGTCATTTACAAGCGGAGATGAGCAAAAAGTTATGTTGATGGGGTTGAAACGCTTTACCAAATATACAAACCAACCCAATGTAGCCGACTTGCGTACAGCCATAGCCGATAAGGTAATCTCGGAAAACAGTTATTGCTTTTAGGTCTTTGACGTTTTAGTTGGGATGTATAATAAACCTGAAAGGTTTTCAAAACCTTTCAGGTTTTTACGATTTAAAAAATGATCTAACTTGTTGACTGTATATAATTTAAAAATAAAAGTAACACCTTCTCGTGTATAGTCGAGGGTTTTTTTGCCTTTAAAGTCTTTTAGAAATTACCTCAACCGCACGACTTTATATCACGCTGCTTTTCTTTTGCGCAACAATTGTAATTAACAAAATTCCTAAATTCATTACATTTGCCTAAACCAAAAAAAATTCATGGCAATTTTGAATGCAGACATCATAGACCGCGCGCAAAAATGGCTTAGCGAACCTTTTGATACAAATACACAAAGCGAAGTTCAAAAACTCATTATCAACGACAACAAAGCTCTTGCCGAGGCCTTCTATCAAAATTTAGAATTTGGCACCGGCGGGATGCGTGGTATTATGGGTGTTGGCACCAATCGAATAAACAAATACACGCTTGGCAAAAATACCCAAGGAATCGCCAATTATATGGCACAACAATTTCCCAGCAAAAAACTGCGTGTGGCCATCGCTTATGACTGTCGCCACAACAGCCAAAACCTGGCTAAAGTTGTTGCCGATGTTTTTTCGGCCAACGGCATAAATGTTTACCTGTTTTCAGACATGCGTCCCACACCCGTTTTGTCATTTGCCGTGAAATACTTGCAATGCCAATGTGGTATCGTTTTAACAGCCTCGCACAATCCGCCGGAGTACAACGGCTACAAAGTGTATTGGGAAGATGGTGGGCAACTCGTGCCGCCTCATGACGCCGCTATCATACAGATGATAGAATCACTCGATTACAATCAGATACTTTTTGAACCGCAAGCAGATAAGATCCATTATATAAATCAAGAAGTAGATGATGCTTTTATAGCTTCGTCATTGAAGCATGCCCGTTTTGATTTGGCTTCAGAAGTTCGGAAAAATCTAAAAATCGTATTTACTTCTTTACATGGCACTTCCATCAAAACCGTACCGCAAACCTTAGAAAAAGCAGGTTATTCACAAGTGCATATCGTTCCCGAACAGGCAGTGCCCAACGGCGATTTTCCAACTGTCAAATCGCCTAATCCGGAAGAGCCAGAAGCACTGGCTATGGCACTTGATCTGGCAGATAAAACACATGCAGATATCGTGATTGGTACCGACCCCGATTCGGATAGACTCGGCATTGCCGTAAGAGATTTGAACGGTAAAATGCATTTGCTCAACGGCAACCAGACCATGGTGCTCATGACACATGCGCTACTCGAGGATTGGAAACAAAAGGGGAAAATTACCGGAAGTGAATTTATTGGTTCAACCATAGTGTCAACACCCATGATGCTTGAATTGGCAACAGCCTATGGTGTGGAGTGCAAAGTTGGACTTACCGGCTTTAAATGGATTGCTAAGATGATTAAGGATTTTCCCGAACTCACTTTTATTGGAGGCGGGGAGGAAAGCTTTGGTTTTATGGTGGGCGATGCAGTAAGAGACAAAGACGCTGTGGCTGCCACCTTGCTCATCTGCGAGATAGCTGCGCGCGCCAAACAACAAGGCAAAACTGTTTTTGAAAACCTCATTTCGTTATATACACAATTTGGTTTCTACAAAGAAAGATTGATTTCCATCACCAAAAAAGGCATAGAAGGCGCTAGAGAAATCAAACAAATGATGGTAGATTTACGCGAAAATCCATTAAAGGAAATTAATGGGCAAACGGTTGTTTGTATTGAAGATTATCAAAATTCAACGGCCAAAAATTTAATTTCGAATGAAGCTGAAGTGCTTGACATTCCCCAATCAAACGTGTTGATTTATTACTTGGCTGACGGCAGCAAAATTTGTGCACGACCAAGCGGTACAGAACCCAAAATAAAGTTTTATTTTAGCGTAAATACTTCTTTGGAAGATGTTGCGCAATATGGGGAAACGGAAGCATTGCTCGAAGCCCGCATAGACCGCATCATCGCCGACCTCAAACTAAACGCATGACCTATTTTAAAAAAATATTTCGCTTTGCCTTGCCCTACAAGCGCTTTGCATATCTGAACATCTTTTTCAATATATTGTTTGCCTTTTTTGGCACCTTGGCTTTTATTTCGCTCATTCCGATGCTAAAAGTGCTTTTCGGACAGGAAGAAAAAGTGTTCGTAAAACCGGTTTATGAAGGATTGATGCAAATCAAACCCTTTGCAGAAAACTACATGAACTATTTTATCACAACTACCAATGCCCAATACGGTGTGGAGATTACCCTGCTGATCTTGGTGTCGTTGGTCATTGGATTGTTTTTGCTAAAAAATATGTGCAGCTATTTTGCCATGTATTTTATCACTTTTTTGCGCAATGGCGTACTGCGCGATATACGAAACAGCATGTACAAAAAAGTAGTCGATTTGCCGGTTGCCTATTTTTCAGAGAAACGCAAAGGCGATGTCATGGCGAGAATGTCGTCTGATGTACTGGAAATTCAACATTCATTTTTGTCAATTTTAGAACTCATCGTTCGGGAGCCACTTACCATTTTGTTTACAGTTTTTGCGATGTTCGTGATGAGTGTCAAACTCACGCTATTTGTGTTTATTTTCATACCAATATCGGGCATTATTATCTCGCAAATTGGTAAATCGCTTAAAAAGAAATCCGATTTGGCACAAAAAGAACAGGGATATTTTTTGTCGATTATTGACGAAACCCTCACCGGATTAAAGGTAATCAAAGGTTTTAATGCTGAAAATTATTTTAATGACAAATTTAGAAGCTCCACCGGTCGATTCTTCCGAATTTCAAATAAAATTCTTCACAAACAAAACCTATCCGGGCCAACCACAGAGTTTTTAGGCATTTTGGTGATTGCCGTTCTGCTTTGGTATGGCGGCAATTTGGTGCTTGTTGAACAATCATTTGACGGTGCCGTCTTTATTCCTTATATGGGTTTGGCCTACAACATCCTTACGCCTGCCAAACAAATCTCTAAAGCATCTTATAGTGTTAAAAAAGGAAACGCCGCCGCCGAGCGCGTCCTTGAAATATTAGAAGAAGTGAATCCGATAGCCAGTTCGTCAGGATCTATAGAAAAATGTGATTTTGAAAAAGCCATCGTGTTTGACAAGGTCAATTTTAAATACGAAGAAGACTGGGTTTTAAAAGACTTTTCCCTCGAAATTCCCAAAGGTAAAACGGTGGCGTTGGTAGGACAGTCGGGGAGTGGCAAGAGCACCTTGGCCAATCTTTTACTGCGTTTTTACGATGTCAACAATGGCAGAATAGCCATAGATGGCATAGATCTTCGCGATATGCACCTGAAATGTCTTCGCGGGTTGATGGGTTTGGTAACCCAAGATTCTATTTTGTTTAACGATACGGTTAAAGCAAATGTGGCCCTCGGACTTACTGATGTTTCGGATGAAGCGGTCATTGACGCTTTAAAAGTTGCCAACGCTTATGAGTTTGTTAAAAACTTGCCCAAAGGGATTTATACCAACATTGGCGACAGCGGTAACAAACTTTCCGGTGGCCAAAAACAACGACTCAGCATCGCGCGAGCCGTTTTGAAAAATCCACCCATCATGGTGTTGGACGAGGCTACTTCGGCACTCGATACAGAAAGTGAGCAACTGGTTCAACAAGCCTTAGAAAACATGATGCAAAACAGAACTTCTGTTGTCATAGCGCATCGGCTGTCAACCATTCAAAATGCAGATTTGATAGTGGTACTCAGCAAAGGAAAAATCGTAGAAAAAGGAACGCACGAAAGTCTGCTTGCTGAAAAAGGGATTTATGAAAAACTGGTCAACATGCAGAGGCTAGAAAGCTGATGTATTCAAAGCCCCGGAGGTTTGGTTAAAATTATTTTTTAGCGGTGTTGCTATACTTGTTTTTGTTGATTTCATCCTGCAATCTTCGCATGGCTTTCTGTTCGCGCTCCATAGCCCTAGCTCGGTAAGAATCAAATTCTTCTTCCAAATTTTTCAATGCTTCTTGCGCATTGCGCGTATGTACATGACTTTGCTTGAACCGAGCCAAATAAAAGAAAAAGAGCCCGGCTACAACTATGATTAAGGACCACATCACAAAACGGTAAGCATTTTTGTGCATGTCTAAAAATCCTAAAAAACCTATAGAATTTTGCGCCTGTTGGGTGTCTGCCAATTGTTTGGTTAAATCTGAATTGGAATTTTGTAAATCAGCTATTTGCGCTGTTTGATTGCTAATTTGATTTTGAAAATCATTTACTTGGGTTTGTAAGGCTGCTATTGAATCGGAAATGTTTTTTTGCAAGTCCAACAACCATGTTTTTTTAGCAACTTCGTATTCTTGGTAGTTGCCGGATTTTCTGTATAACTCTTCAAACTGCTGATCGATAGTCAGGTTCTCTGCGTTTGGGTCGGTTTCGGCTGTTTGCCCGGATGCGATTAGAAAGCATCCAAACAAAAAGGTAGATAATAAAAGTTTTTTCATTTGTTATTGTGTTAAATTTGGGGTACTCCAAAGGAACGAAAAAAAATAAAAAAACGTATGTAACATTTTGTTTTTTTTAAACTTATAGGTGAAAGAATTCAATCAAACCCTTTGTAAATAAATATTTTATGGATTTTATTGCGCAGGCAAACCCTTTTAAACGCTCTATTTGGACTTATATAGGTGGATTTTTAGTGACCTTCGTGTTAGCCCAATTTGTCGGGTCAATTCCAATACTTGGTTTTATGGCTTATTACACTGCCAAAGGAAAAACTATAACAGATCCTTTCGAGCTATCAGGTTTTATCGGTCCTAATCCGTTTTTAGCACTCATTTTAATCACCTTTGTGGCATCCATGATTGCCTTGATTTTTTGGGTACGAAAATTACACGGTCAACCTTTGCTCAACCTCATCACGGCGCGCAAAAAAATAGATTGGCGACGCATCCGCTTTGCTTTTTCCCTATGGGGCATTGTCATTGTGGCACTTACGCTGCTGGATTATTATGAGAATCCGCAGGATTATTTAATCAATTTCAAACCTTTACCTTTTTTTGGGCTCTTGCTGATTGCGGTTGTATTTATTCCCATACAAACTTCTTTTGAAGAATTGTTTTTTCGCGGTTATTTAATGCAAGGCGTGGGATTGGTTTCCGGAAAAAGATGGGTGGCTTTGTTGGTCACTTCATTAATATTTGGCTTGTTGCACCTCGGCAACCCGGAAATTGCCAAGCTAGGCTATAGTGCAATTTTGATATACATCGCCATGGGTTTCTTCTTTGGCATCATCACACTGATGGATGAAGGCACCGAATTGGCGCTTGGCTTTCACGCGGTGAATAATTTAGCGACTGCTTTGCTCGTGACAGCCAACTGGACAGCTTTTCAAACAGAGTCTATTTTAATAGACATTTCTGAACCCGATTTAAGTTACCAATACCTCTCTTTAATTCCGTTGGTTGTCATCACTTTTATTTTTGCAAAAAAATTCCATTGGACACATTGGCGCATGAAATTATTCGGCGAAGTTGTAATTACCGAACCCTATTTACGCGAAGCATTTAACCACCAACCCGTTTCACCCGAAAACCCTGATCCGTCAGAAAAAGCATAATTTTTTCACGTTGGTTTCCTTGTATGATAACATCGCCTTCTTTGACCGAACCACCCACACCACAGTGGTTTTTGAGTTGTTTGGCCAGGTTTTTTAAATCTTCATCCGTACCCACAAATCCTTTGATGACGGTTACGGTTTTACCACCGCGTCCTTTGCTACTGAAATGTGCTTCCAGTTTTTGCATTGCATTCTCAGGAGTTTCTATAGGTGTTTCTTCGGTGGGTGGTACAAAATCTTGGTTGGTGGAATATACAAAACCACCGAGATCTTCCAATCCTATTTTTTTTGGTTTTGCCATAAATATATTTTGGTTTATGTTCTTTCTCTGATAAGCGGTAGGGTGGAACAACGCAACAATCCTTCTTGTTTTGATATCTCTGCGTAAGGAATTTCTTCTACGGTAAAGCCTTGTTCGCGCAACCAACGGTTGAGTCGCGTAAAATGTCGCTCGGAAACCACCACATGGGTGTCTATAGAAAATACATTGCTGTACATTTGATACATTTCGTCTGCGGAAATCACAAACAGGTTTTCTTTGCCAAAAAGTTTTATCAATGTCTGCAATTCATTTGGGTTTCGAAATCCTTCAGGATGAATAATGGCTTTGTTGTTTCCAACAGGTTGAAAAACACAATCGAGATGTAAGGCATTTTTTCGCGCATCGGTTCTAGACTTTATCAAATCGAAAGCCAGCACTTTTTTGTGCGGAAATTGATTTTTGATAAACAAAACCCCTTTTTCGTTTGTGCGCGCTGTGATTTGTGCCTTATAGTCGGCACCTGAGTAGTATCCTACAAATACATATTCGTTCCAAAGCATGACATCGCCACCTTCAAAATGCGTATCCGGTGTCGTTTGTACTATTTTTTCGGGTGTAATTTGCTGCAATACATCCTCAATCGCATTTATTTCGGCTTCTCTGTCAGGCAATATGTTAGATTTAATCAGCGTATCGTCTATGACGAAGGCAATATCACGTGTAAAAATCTGATTGACATTGGGTATGATTTTAGGTCTGTAAACGGTGACATCATATTTTTTTAAAACTTTTTCAAACGCATCCATTTCGGCTGTCATATTTTCTTCTGATGGATAAGTTCCCGCCAGTATATGTTCCGCAGATTTTGGATCATAAGCCTCTTCAATTTTAGGCGTAGGGCCGTTTTGCTCGGCTGTGCCTAACACTACTGCTTTTAGCCTATCGGTTTCGTTTTGTATATGCAGTGCTAACATGGATAAATTTTTGATAAAAATACAAAAGCCCTATCAAATGCTGACAGGGCTTGGTGTGAATTAATTTTAAAATTTATCTATCGTCCACCGATTTAAAAGGCCTGTGTGTATAACCTTGATACAATTGTCTGGGGCGACCAATCGGTTCTTTTTTCAAACGCATTTCTCGCCATTGCGCTATCCATCCGGGTAAACGGCCTAAAGCGAACATTACCGTAAACATTTCGGTAGGAATATTCAGCGCTCTATAGATGATACCTGAATAGAAATCTACATTTGGGTATAATTTTCTATCAACAAAATAGGGATCTTCCAATGCTTCTTTTTCAAGGCCTTTGGCGATGTCTAAAATAGGATCTACGATGCCTAAGCTAGATAGGACCTCGTCGGCTGATTTCTTAATGATTTTGGCTCTTGGGTCAAAGTTTTTATAAACCCTGTGTCCAAAGCCCATCAGGCGGAATGGATCGTCTTTGTCTTTTGCCTTGCCCATGTATTTTTTGGTGTCTCCACCGTCTTCTTTAATGGCCTCGAGCATTTCAATAACCGCTTGGTTGGCGCCACCGTGAAGCGGCCCCCAAAGTGCAGAAATACCGGCAGCCAAAGAAGCGAAAAGTCCTGCGTGTGAAGAACCCACGATTCGTACTGTAGAAGTGGAACAGTTTTGTTCGTGGTCGGCGTGCAAAATCAATAATTTGTCTAGCGCATCAATGACAACAGGATTGGATTTGTATTCTTTGTTGGGTTTTTTAAACATCATTTTGGCAATGTTTTCCACATAACCCAAATCTTCGTCTCCGTATTCGTAAGGATAACCCAATCTTTTGCGGTGGGTCCAGGCTACTAAAACCGGAAATTTACCCAAGATTTTTACAATGGCTTTGTACATGGCTTCTTCTGACGAAACCTGTACGGAGGATGGATTAAATGCTACCAGAGCACTGGTCAAAGACGACAAAACTCCCATGGGATGTGCTGATTGCGGAAAACCGTCCAAAATCTTTTTCATGTCGTCCGCTACAATAGATTGCTCGCGTATATCATTGTGAAATTTTTCGAGCTGCACTTTGTTTGGAAGTTCGCCAAAAATCAACAAATAGCACACTTCTAAAAAGCTGGCTTTTTCTGCTAATTCCTCAATGGAATAACCGCGATACCTGAGTATTCCTTTTTCACCATCCAAAAAAGTGATTTCACTTTCGCATGAACCGGTGTTTTTATATCCTTGATCGAGTGTGATGACGCCGGACTGACTCCGGAAACTGCTGATGTCGATGGCAATTTCATTTTCAGTGCCAGTCAATATCGGCATTTCATATTTTTTTCCATTGATTTCAATGGTAGCGGTATTTGACATACTGTTAAATTTAAAAGTTATAAACTGATTGTTGCGAATTTACGAAAAATACGATACATAGAGTCGTGTTGTTTGTTTAAAAATGTCATAAATTCTTAATGTTTTAAAGATTTTTTAAGACTGTTAAACTTTTGTTCGTGTTTGATTTAAATATAGTACAATGAATCCGAAAATAAGTGCATAAACCGTTGAGAATTGGAACAAAACGGCAAGGCCAAAACTTTCGTTGAGCAAGCCAATTACATTGGCACTGAAACCGGTACCCAATTGCAATGCGGCTACCAAAAAACCGGAAACTATCGCCGCTTGTTGCGGGAAATCGGCGGTAGAATTGCTAAAAGATTTGGGCAAAACAAACGATATGACCAGACCGCCTGCTGCCATGGCGCAGAGATATAAAATTTCAGAATCAGCCAAAGGTAACATATAAAAAATGAGCGCAAGTACAAAGGGCGCAATCATGTAGAGCCAATTGGTTTTATATTTGAGCGCCACTAAAGCAAAGAGAATACGACCGACTGCCACAGCACCCCAGAACAATGACAGGCCTAGAGATGCTTTGGCAACAGATAAGCCACCTTGCTTTTCCAAAAACACCGAACCCCAACTGCCAAAAGTAGCTTCACAAGCACCGTAAAAAAACACAGCAATGACATACCACCAAAGTCGGCGAGGAATTTTGAATTTTATTTTTTTTATACCGCTTTCCTTAGCATCTTCTGTTAATGACAAATGGAGTGTTGCGGTGTAAATCAAAACGAGTAAAACCAAGACAGCGGTCACCAATGCGCCCATCCACCACGATCCCAAACTGTCAAAATAACTGATAAGAAGTGGTGATGTAGCTGTGCCCAAACCTAAAAAAAAATGCAAAGCTGTAAGTGCTGAGGCTTCCTTGCCCGGAAACAATTGATAGGCAAACGGATTTAAAGCCGTTAGAGAAAAACCAAAACCCAATCCCAAAAAAGCAGTGGCTGACATAATGATGAAATAGGCAATGTACGCATCTGCCTCAAAAAGGTGACTAAACCCAAGCAAAGCTGCTGAAATAGTAAGTGCAACCATGCCCAAAAGTAAAACCTTCTTCATACCTATTTTATCGGCAATTCTCGACGCGAGTAAGGATGATAGTATCGCTAAAATGATTTGAGGCGTAAAAATGCTGCCAAACTGACTGCTGGTGAAACTGTGGTGCGCCTCGCTGGTCAATATACTTCCCGCTGCCGGGAACAGCACTAAAACTACACCGAGGAGAAATCCACCGGGATAAATGGCTAATGCTTTTTTTAGAGTTGAAGTTTTCAATGCCTGTGGAAGTTAATGGTTATACGTTATTAGTTATTTATTTAAGATTTAAGCCAATAGCCAATAGCCAAAAGGCATTAGCCAAAAGCCATTAGCCAAAAGCCATTAGCCAAAAGCCATTAGGCATTAGCCATTAGGCAAAAGGCATTAGTTTTATTCAAAAGCTTATCAAATCATCGCATCATCAAATCATCAAAAAATCGTATCAAATCATCGTATCATCAAATCATTGAATTTGGTGCAAAATACGAATCAAGGCAGAAACAGACCAAGCTTGTTGGATGGTGCCTTTGCCAAACTTTGGCGTGTCGCCGTCAAAAATTTCAGAAACCCCCATGATACAGTTTTCATGATAAAAATGTTGTTTCAAAGGCTGTATCAGTTGGTGAATATGTTCTTTTGTTTTTGTGTTTTTGCCGTGTACTTTCAGGTAAGCCTCGGTGTATTCACTCATCAAAAAAGGCCAAACTGTGCCTTGGTGATAGGCACCGTCTCGATGCCAAACATCGCCACCATAAGTAGCTTTAAAGTCTGGATGCTCTTGTGACAGCGTGCGCAAACCATAAGGGGTGAGCAATTTTTTAGTCACGATGTCCAATACTTGCTGTTGTTGGTCTTTGTTGAGAGGAGAGAATGGCAAACTCAACGCATAGATTTGATTGCATCGCAAAGATGTATCTGCAGAATGATGAGGCAATACTACATCGTTCAAATATCCATTTTCATTAAAAAAGTCATTTGAAAAATGCGTCTCAAATTTCTGAATACTTTCTGCGACACTTCCTAAAAACGCATCAGTTTGTTTGAGCACTTCTGCAAAGTGGATGTAAATTTTCAGGGCATTGTACCACAAAGCCTGTATTTCAACCGGACAGCCGTGTCTTGGGGTCACTACATAATCGCCCACGCGGGCATCCATCCATGTGAGTTGTGCAATGCCTTGTCCGCCGTACAGAAAACCCTCGGGTGTTTCGTGTATGTCATAGCGTGTGCCGGATTTGTGAAATTGGATAATCTCTGTGAGCTTGTCAAATGATTTTTTGATAAATGCTTTATCGCCAAACTTTTCGTAATACTCATACATCACCACAAAAAGCCAAAGCGTAGCATCAATGGTGTTGTATTCGATGTCATCGTTGGGTGCATCCGGAAAACGATTGGGCAACATGCCTTGATCTAAGTAATTAAAAAACGTATTGAGAATAGATTGACAAACTTTTTTGTTTCCATTGTCTATCGCCAAGCCACGCATCGCAATCATAGAATCGCGTCCCCAGTCAGTAAACCAATGGTAGCCGGCTATAATAGAATGACTTTCTGTGGACCTGCGTTCAACCAAAAACTGATCTCCGGAAACCAACAAATCGTTTAAAAACGCATTTTCTGAGGTTCGAAATAATGCCAGCCGCTTTATTTCGGCGTCTTTAAGTTTATCGTAACTGGGGTTTTTGGAAAATGCATCTTGGCTGAAGAGTATATTTTTGGTTTCTCCTGCCGCCAGGGTTAAGTGGATATATCCGATTGAAAAATTGTCTTCTGTCGCTTGCAAACCTCTTTCGGCTTCGCGCTCGTAAAAATAGTTTTTAAACCAGTTGGGTGCCGATTCAAAATGGCCTTCATGGTAGGTATAAAGTGGATCTGCACCAAAATGTGCATACGTTTTCAAAAAGTTGTTCTCCGTTTCGGTGAAGAAATTTGTGTGTCCGTTTTCCTTAAAATTGCTGTGATAATCGCGGTGGTTCAAAAGAATATTCACTTTTAATCGAACGGTTTTCTTGCCTAAATTTTCATACCGAACTATCGTGGCGTTTTTGCCATAAGGCATAAACACGGATTTTGCAAATCGAAAACCACGCACATCGTACACTGTTTTAGGGAAGGGATATCTTTCAAATTTTTGAATAAATTGATGTCCCTGCGGTGCTATGGTCTCTCCAAAATGGTTACAACCCAATTCAATAGCATTGTCGCCATCCAAAAGTGTTTCCTCTACTTTGGACACCAATACCATTCGTTGGGTTGGCGGATTCAAAGAAGCAACCAACAAGCCGTGATAGCGCCTTGTATTTGCACCTGAAATAGTACCCGAGGCATAGCCACCCAAGCCGTTGGTGTAAATCCATTCTTTACGCGAAAGTGTTTCGAAATCTGCATTTAAAAAATCCAACATAGTTTTTACTTTGACGCGTTTTTAATTTTGTTTTGGATGAGCTCTGCTACCAATCCCGTCCAACCGGTTTGGTGAGCTGCGCCCACACCACGGCCGTTATCTCCGTGAAAATACTCGTAAAAAAGCACCAATTCCTTGAAATATGGGTCTTTTTCGTATATGTCGTGCAAAGCGTGGATGCGTCGCGAACCTTTTTGGTCTTGTTCGAACATCTTGATAAGGTTGTCTGATATGTCATCTGCAACTTCGCTCAAACAGCATAAGTTACTCGCATCTGCCGGACAAGCTACACCGATTTCATTGCTGTAAAATTTATCAAACTCTCTTAAAGATTGTATCAATAAATAGTTCATAGGCATCCAAATAGGCCCTCGCCAGTTGGAATTTCCGCCAAATAAACTGGTAGTTGATTCTGCCGGCTCGTAAGCCAATCCAAAATCTTCTCCGTTGATGTTGACTACGTAGGGTGTTTCGTGTACTTTTGATACGGCGCGAATCCCATAAGGCGAATAAAATTCTTCTTTGCTGAGCAAGGCTTTGAGAATCCGTTCCAAACGGTCTTTAGGAACCAAAGATAAGAGCATGTCACCTTCTTCATTAAATTGATCCATCACCAAATGCTTACCGTTTTTGGAGTGATATTTTCTAAACCAATGCAACCGACGTCTAAAATCGGGAAGGTTTTCTAAGCGCGCGTTATCTACAACCAAGGTGGCAAAAAGGGTTGACAAACCCACTAGAGACCTTACTTTTAGTGGAATAAATCTACCGTCCGGTAAGCCGAGCACGTCGTAGAAAAATCCATCTTGCTCGTCCCAAGACCCGGTCCAATCTTCGCTGCGCTGGTTGAGTGCTTCTGCGATATAGACGAAATGCTCTAAAAATTTGGTGGCAACATCTTCAAATCCAATAGGGTCTTCTTGTGCAATTCCCAAAGCCATATCCAACATATTTAGGCTATACATGGCCATCCAGCTGGTGCCGTCTGCCTGTTCCAAATAGCCTCCTCCGGGTATGGCTGCACTGCGATCAAACACTCCAATATTGTCCAATCCGAGGAAACCGCCTTCAAATATGTTGTTGTCTTTGTGGTCTTTTCTATTGACCCACCAAGTGAAGTTTATAAGTAATTTTTGAAATACACGTTTCAGAAAATTCACATCGCCTTTGCCGGTCGCTTTTTTATCTATGCGATAAACTTGTAAACAGCCCCAAGCGTGTACAGGCGGATTTACATCGCCGAATGCCCATTCGTAAGCAGGAAGCTGACCGTTGGGTTTCATGTACCATTCTCGGAGAAACAAAATGAGTTGTTCTTTGGCAAATTCTGCATCTACCATGGCAAGCGGCACGCAGTGAAAGGCCAAATCCCAAGCCGCATACCAAGGATATTCCCATTTGTCGGGCATCGAAATAATATCGCGGTTGTTTAGGGTTTTCCAACCAGAATTACGTCCGTGTTTTCTGTTTTCCGGCGGTGGTATTTGCCCTGGGTCACCATTGAGCCATTGCGGAACGTCTATGTAATAATATTGTTTAGACCAAAGCATGCCTGCAAAAGCTTGTCGTTGAATATTGGCCAAGTCGCCGTGTTTTTCCCGATCCGAAAATGCGTTGTAGAAGTCATCGGCTTCGGCCAAGCGGGTTTTGAAAATTTTGTCAAACCCAGCTGTTAAAGGATTGGTTTTATGTGCGTTTTTAGACAGCCTGAACTTAAAAACCCGAACACTTTCTGCCGGTATTTCAACCTCGTAAAAAGGCGAATATTTGGTGCCGATTGTCACATCCTCAAAAGCGCTGAAATCACCGGATACTACAGCATCGTTAACGGCGTCTTTAGGTCTGCTTGTCACATTTGCAGTGCCATACAGCCTTTGGTTGTTGGTTTCATTTTCCGAAAAAAGATTTTTGTTTGGCGTTTCGGAATAAAAATAATAAGTACCAAATTGCTTGTGGGTAGCCTTTACAGCCGTAAATCCTTTATCTGATTTGTCTAGTGATATTTCGGGTTTTTCTTTGACTAGGCCGAATTGCCAGTGGTTTGTGAACCACAAATTAGGCAACACACAAATTTTGGCAGCTGCGTTTGCCCGGTTGTGCACCGATATTTTAATCAAAATATCTTCTTCATCGGCTTTGGCGTATTCTGTAAATACATCAAAATATTTTTGGTTGTCAAACACGCCGGTGTCTAGTAGTTCAAACTCTGTTTCCTGTTTAGATCGATGCCGATTTACTTGCACCAATTGTTCATAAGGAAATGCTGCTTGCGGATATTTGTACAAGTGTTTCATGTACGAATGTGTTGGCGTACTATCAAGATAGTAATACAACTCTTTTACATCTTCTGCGTGGTTGCCTTCCGGACCGGTTAGCCCAAACAAGCGCTCTTTGATGATAGAATCTTTACCATTCCACAAGGCTACGGCAAAGTTGAGATGGTTAAACCGGTCGGTGATTCCCGCCAAACCGTCTTCGCCCCATCGGTAAACCCGACTTCTGGCATGATCGTGAGGAAAATAGTCCCAAGCTTCTCCGTGTTCACTGTAATCTTCCCGAACTGTTCCCCATTGGCGTTCACTAAGGTAAGGCCCCCATTTTAACCATTTTTGATCTCCACTATAGTTTGAATCTAATCGATTTTTTTCTACTGACATATATTTTTTTTTAAACAATTCTTTTTTCCTATCCATTGGTGGTGAAGCCCGGATAACAAGTCATGGCGCCATCTATAAAAATGGTTGTGCCGTTGATGTACTCTGATTCGTCTGAAGCCAGCCATACGGCAGCGGATGCAATGTCGCTAGGCTCGCCAATTCTTTTATAAGGAATGAGTTGGTTGAGTTTATCCAGCGCTTCGGGTGTGTCCCAAGCTTCCTTGTTGATAGGTGTTTTGATAGCTCCCGGGGCAATGCTATTGGCACGAACTTTCATCGGAGCATATTCTTGAGCAATGCTTTGCATCAGCATGACGATGGCTCCTTTAGAAGCCGCATAGTTGGCATGGCCCGCCCATGGAATAATTTCGTGTACAGAACTCATATGGATGATTTTACCCAAAGAACGCGACACTTCAGGTCTGATGCCTCTTCTGATAAATTCTTTTAGTGCTTCGCGGGCACAGAGAAAATGACCGGTTAGGTTTACGTCTATGACTTTTTGCCATGCGTGCAAGGACATTTCATGTAGCGGATAATCTATTTGAATACCGGCATTGGGTACGCAAATATCTACTGTACCAAACTCTTTGATAGCAAAATCAAACATGGCTTGAACCTGATCTTCTTTGCTCACATCTGCTTTAAACGGAATAGCCCGGCCACAGATGTCATCATTGCATATATTGTGCGCAATTTCTTCGGCAGCTTCCGGATTGGAAATGTAATTGATAATAACATTAGCACCTTCCATGCCAATACCCTTTGCAACGGCTTCGCCTATACCCGAATTGGCACCGGTGATAATAGCTGTTTGGCCGAAGAGTCGTTTGTTTGGTTTTTGAACAGTTTTTTGCATAGTTTTTTTATAATGGTTAAATTTAATTTTCGAATAACAATATGGCATGTCCGTCTAAATCTCTGATGACAATACCTCTGGAAGCATTGATTTTTGTGTTTTTGAGATCGACGATCTCTTTGGAAACAATTTCTATATCTCTATTTTTTAATTGTTGATACAAGTAGTCCAAGTCACTCACTTCGATGGAGGAATGCCAATGCCACAAATCGGTAACCTTGCTATTTTCCGGGTACTTTCTACCACCGGGTGGTGCGATGTATTCCAGGAATTCGACGCCCATTCCTTTCTGAGCCATAAATCCGGATATATCTAGTCGGGCGCCAAAAACCTGATTGAGGTGTTCTTGCTCTGGCCCGTAATTTTCACTTGTACCTGCCAGTATGAGTCCGATAGACTCATAAAATTTTTGTTGAGAAGGCGTGTCGGAAACACCGATAGCCGTGTGGTCTATGCCCAGAAAAATTTTATCGGATGTTTCCTGCCACTTCGGATTGCCTTTTCCCGGCGGAAAGTAGATGAGTTCAAGGTTGTGGCCATCCGGATCGCGGAAGTAAAAAGCGCTAATTCCGGCAGCGGCAGTGATATAGGCCGGTAGAGTTTGTGGCGAAGTAGATACATGTGTCACTCGATTATTTCGCAATATTTCATAGGCTTTGTCCATGTCCGAAACCACTATGGCGATGTGCTGAAACCAAAGGTCGTTACTTTTAGAGTCGCTAGGAATGGCTTGTTGATTGGTCGCCTCCGGAAACTCTTGCAACACAATGCGTTGATCGCCAAGCGACAAGCGAACGGCCTTTACTGCAGCAACCGATTTGGAAATATTGTACAACTTGGCTGCGGTTTCAGCCGCTATGTTAAATTTTTCTTCAATTTTAAATGGTAAAACGTCTGTGTAAAAAGGAAGCAGTGCATCCAAATTTGATACGGTAATAGTGACTTCGCTGACATTTTTGGCCGATTGAGGCCTAACAACAAAGCTTGTAGAAATCAAAAGCAACGCTAAGACCAACATTTGAAAGGTTCTCATAAAATGGGTTGGTTGTTAAAGAATTTCAGACTTTATATGTTCCGCTACCCGAATCGCCATTGCCATGATGGTCAATGCCGGATTGACAGCCGAACTTGACGGAAAGAAACTGCCATCCACCACGTATAGATTATCAACATCATGCGATTTGCAGAAGGTATCTAAAGCAGATGTTTTAGGATCTTTACCAAACCTGATGGTGCCACATTGATGTGCCGTGCCGGCCAGAGGTATCTTTTTGCCCAAGTACAGATGGCTTGGAAAAATATGCGATTCGCAGCCGGCATGTTCGACCATCCACCTGAGTTTTTTCTGCAAACGCTTGTGGCCTTCAAGATTATTTTCTTTATAAATCAACTTAATTTGCCCTTCTTTGTTTAGGGTGACCCTGTTTTCCGGATCGGGGAGGTCTTCGGAAGTCATCCAAAAGTCTAAAGCGTGGTTGGCCATCAATTCTAGTGAAAAACCGGGTGCAATAGACGGTGCATCTTCTTTGTACATCACCGGATCAGACTTGCCCAGCATCTGAATATGACCCATGGGAAATTGAAAATCATCATCCCCAAAATAAAAATCGTTGACAGCAAATGTTTTACCGAATTTAGTCGGATTGGGTTTTTTAGAAATGGCCAACAATGCAGAGTTGTTGTGTGCCATATAATGGCGTCCTACAACGTCCGAACTGTTGCCGAGCCCTTTGGGATGATGTGCATTGGCAGAACGCAGCAACAAGGCCGCCGAATTGATGGCGCCACAGGCCACAAAAACAATGTCGACAGTGTAGGTGACTTCTTCATCGTTTATTTTTGCCTGTACAGCCTCTATTTTTTTGCCGCTCGTATCCGTCAATAATTTTTCAACCAAGGCGTGTGTTTGCAATTGCACATTAGGATATTTCAATGCTTCTTTGACGCCATCTACATGCGAGTCGCCTTTAGATTCGGTAGGGTCGGGAAAACCATCAAATCTGTCTAGCACAAAAGGAGCATCACCGCTTTTTGGATCTTTGACGCCAACTGGCAATGGAAAAGGTTTCAGACCTAGTTTTTGAATATCGTCGTATAGCTCCTGTATTCTGGGTTCGTGAGCCAACGGAGCCAAGGGGTAAGGTTGTGTTTCTTTAGGTTCTGTAGGGTCGCTACCGCGCAAACCGTGTACGTGGTACATTTTTTCGGCTTGTAAGTAGTAAGGTTGTAAATCATTATATGAAATAGGCCAAGCGGGCGAAACGCCTCCGTGGTGTTTTACTTCCTCAAAATCGCGTTCTCTGAGTCTTAACAAAGCCGCACCATACATTTTAGTGTTACCACCAACGCAGTAATGAATGCCCGGGTGAAAAGGTTTGTCGTTTTTGTCTAACCAAGTTTCTTTGGCTTTGTATCGGGCTTTTAAAAAGACTTCTTCGGTATTCCAATTCTCTTTTTCTTTGGGAATGTATCCGCCACGTTCTAAAATTAAAATTTTCTTACCCGTAGGTGCCAGTTTGGCTGCAAGTGTACCGCCACCGGCTCCTGTGCCGATGATAATTAAATCAAAATGTGTCAAAAGATCAAGTTTAAGGTTAATTTTTTTCAAGTAATGTGTCGCCACTAGCTAGACGAACTTACGAGATTAATAATTTTGAGGTAAAATACGCATTTTTGTAATATAAAACTATCAAATAAGTTAAATGCTTAATCTAAACTTAATATTTAGCTACCTTAATTAATAAAAAATTAAAGAAAGAGACTCATATGGTTAGTTTGTGGCAATTTTTTTTAAAGAGACATCACTAGAAACCATTGTGTGTAAATCGGGCAAATTATATAGGTGTGTAAAGTAACGATCTACAGACTTTGCCCAATCAAAACGCGCTTGCATAGCGAGCTTGGAAATTTTCATCCATTCTTCGGGGTTTGACAGGTACATATCTATGGCTTCTTCAAAAGTAGCAAGCATGTTTTTGGCTTTCATAAACGTAGTACCCCCACCAAATGTAAACCCGTTTATCATATGCCCGACGGTGTCTTTAAGTCCTCCCGTATTGTGAACCAAACAAGGTTGTCCGTGTTGCATTGCCAGCATTTGACTGATTCCGCAAGGTTCAAACAAACTCGGCATCAGGTATAAATCTGCTTCTCTGTAAATGGAACCAACAACCGCGTCCGATTGTCCATTGATAAAAATAAAATTTTGATATAGATGGCTTATTTCCTTAAAATAGGCATCGTAGGAAAGGTCGCCCGTACCCAGTAGGATATAAATACCATTTATCGATTTTAATTTGTCTAACATTAAGCCAAACACCTCAGGATATTTTTTGTAGAGAAAGAATTTTTGGTCCGTAAGTCTGGCAACGCTCGCGGCTATAAAAGAGGGTTTTTTCTCAAACATAGTGGCCAATTTTTTACCGGTGTGCACCAAAAAATCGCTATTGATATTTGTATCTTTGATGGTGAGCCAATTGAAAATGGCACTCATACAATTTTCTAGCAAAGTTCCTTCTGCTTGGTTGGCATTTTTGTGATAATGAATCCCGTTCAAAATACCAAATAACCTTTTTTCGGTATCTGCCCTCACTAAATCATTTTCAAGGCCTTCGCCACCTATAAAAACAGGAGGTTCACTCGGCATCAAGATCTCGTTTTTGTAAGTAGGGGAGACCGTGTGGATGGCATCGGCCAAACGAATGCCAATTCCCATGAGGTTGATGCAATGGGTGTATCGTGTATCGCTGACTAAATTTTCGTCAAATTCAAGTTCCGGATACCAAGCACGAAGCGAAGAAGCGTTGTTTGTGATGGGACGAATTCCCTGAAGTGCCAAGTTGTGAATCGAAAAAACAAAACGTATATTTTGGAGTGATTTAAAGTACGGATGTGATGCTCGAAGCAATAAAATTAAGGCTGTATGCCAGTCGTGTAGATGCACAATATCTGCTTTTCCGACAAGGTCTTCTTTTAGTATTTTGGCCACGGCTCTACAAAAAAGTGCAAATTTGTTGGCGTCTGTAGCAAAGGGCTCGTCTGTATCGTGATGGTATATTTGAGCTAAATTTCCCGATGTTATGGCTTCGTGATGTACAACATAATGATGTATGCGTGGGTTTGGGTTTTTTGCTGTAACGGCGTATAAATCAACCGTAATCCGATTACCCCTAAAAAGCAAAGGTATTTTTTTGACCAACTTACTATCTTGTAAGTGTAGCCGGCCATAAGCCGGTGTAATGACACTGATTTGATGCCCTGATTTGGCAATTTCACCGGGTACGTCGCGAACAACATCACCCATGCCACCTGCTTTACAATTTTTGATGCCGTCGTTCTCCGCAGCAACAAAGACAAAATGTTTGCTCATGATTAAGGTTTTTTAAGGTTTTGTAACAAGGCTTTGGCGGTCAATTTGTGTCACACAACAATTTACGTCTTTAATTTTCAAGCTTTCTTACAGCTTAACAATAATTTAGGCTAGCCTTAAAGCGGTTTAACAAAATCACTTTTAAAGACTGATTAAAAATTGTAAATTAGCCGAAAAGCAACGATGGATATAAAAGACATCAACAAAGTATCGCTCGAATATTTATCACTTCATGATTATCAAGAATTGAAAGATGTGATGATAGAGGCCTACAGAAACATGCCCAATTCTTATTGGAGCGAATCCCATGTCCAAAAACTCATTTCAATTTTTCCGGAAGGGCAAATCGGTATCAAAATAGATGACGAACTGGCCGGTTGCGCACTATCTATTATAGTTGATGACGATCGCTGGGAGGACAGTCACACCTATAGAGAAGTGACGGGTGATTACACCTTCAGTACGCATACCTTAAAAGGAAATATCTTGTACGGTATTGATGTGTTTATCAAACCTAAGTTTAGGGGTTTGCGCTTGGGACGTCGTTTCTATGATTACAGAAAAGAACTTTGTGAAAAAATGAACCTCAAAGGTATTTTGTTTGGCGGCAGACTGCCCAATTATCACAAATTTGCAAAGCAGTTCACGCCCAAACAGTACATAGATAAAGTACGCGAGAGAGAGATACACGATCCGGTACTTAACTTCCAACTCGCCAATGATTTTCACGTCAAAAAAGTAATTAAAAATTATCTGGAAGGAGACAAGGCATCGCAGGAATACGCGGCTATTTTGGCTTGGGATAACGTTTACTACACCAAACCCCGAAAAAGTGCCAAAACCGACAAAACCATAGTCCGATTGGGCTTAGTACAATGGCAGATGCGACTCTATAAAGGCATGAAAGAGCTCATGGAGCAAGCCGAATTTTTTGTAGATGCCGTATCTGGATATCGCTGTGATTTTGCCTTATTTCCTGAGTTTTTCAACGCGCCCTTGATGGCCGAATACAACCATTTGTCGGAGCCGGATGCCATAAGGAAATTAGCGTCTTATACAGAGCAAATCCGCGATGCTTTCTCGGCATTGGCCATTTCTTACAACATTAACATTATTACCGGCAGTATGCCTTATTTGGACGATGGCACCTTGTACAACGTAGGTTTTTTGTGCAGAAGAGACGGTACCATTGAAAAATACACTAAAATTCACGTCACCCCCGATGAATCTAAAGTTTGGGGAATGAAAGGCGGGGATCAAATTCAAACTTTCAACACAGACTGTGGCAAAATAGGCATCTTGATATGTTACGATGTAGAATTCCCCGAACTCAGCAGATTGTTGGCGCTCGAAGGTATGAATTTGTTATTTGTTCCCTTTCTGACAGACACCCAAAACGGCTATTCGCGTGTACGACACTGTGCTCAAGCACGCGCTATTGAAAACGAGTGTTATGTGGCCATATCGGGTAGCGTAGGCAACCTGCCTAAAGTACAAAATATGGACATACAATTTGCCCAGTCAGTAGTCTTTACACCTTGTGATTTTTCTTTTCCAACCTACGGCATCAAGGCAGAAGCCACACCCAATTCGGAAATGATTTTAGTGGCAGACGTGGATATGGATTTGTTAAAAGAACTCAACCAGTTTGGAAGCGTTCGAAACCTAAAAGACAGACGTAACGACCTATACGAACTCAGAAAAAAATAGGAATTATTATTCGTTTAAGAGTTTGGTGATGGCTTCTAAATTGGGTGTCAAAATCACCTCAATACGTCTGTTTTTAGCTTTTCCTTCTGCGGTTTCGTTAGTAGCAACCGGTGCATATTCGCCACGACCGGCAGCTGTGATGTTGCGCAAATTGATCTGTTTGTTTTCTTGTAAAATGGAAACAACCGCTGTAGCGCGCTTGGTTGACAAATCCCAATTGTCCTTGATCTCGACACTTCCTCTGTAGGGTACATTGTCTGTGTGTCCTTCTATGAGAATTGAAATATCTTTATTTTCTGCCAACACTTTGCCCAAAGCTTCTACAGCTTGCCTTCCGCGATTGCCAATAGCCCAACTGCCAGAATCAAATAAAAGCTTGTTTTCCATGGATACATAGATTTTACCGTCTTTTTGTTCGATGGCGAGTCCGTTTCCATCAAAATTTAGAAGGGCTTGAGAAACCGCATCTTTGAGTCTTTTGAGCGCATCTTCTTTGTCTTTGATGAGTTTTTCAAGCTCGTCCACACGACCTGACCTTAGAGCGAGTTCACGCTCTAATTGTTCAAGCCTGGCTTGTTCTTGTGCCAAGGCGTCTTCTCTTTGTTTTAGCTGGCTGAGTAATTCCCTGTTTTTAGCCAAATTCTCCGCAATGGCTGCATTGCTGTTTTGTTCCAACGCATCATATGCTTGTTGCAGGTTTTGTAAATTGTTCTGCAGTGCAGTAATGTCGCTTTCCAATTTGTTTTTGGCGGCCAGTGTTTTTTCGTATTCACTTTTAGTAGAAGTCAGATCTGCACGGGCAGTTTTCAAGTCGTTTGCCAGCTTGTCATTTTCGTTGAAAAGGGCTTCGTTCTCCGATTTGAGTTTACTATATTTATCAGATAATTCGTTGTAAACCTTGGTTGAAACACAGGCGTTCAAAAGTAGCAACAACAAGACAGGGGCAAGAAATGTACGCAGCATAAAATAAGAGTTTTAGAAAACTTAAAACGAGAAAGCTTGAATATTATTTTTCAAGTTTAATTATTTCCTAAAATCAGCGGCATGCCACCTTCACCACTGCCAATTACAACTACTTTACTGTTAGGAGATTTGGCCAATTCGATGGTTGCTTGTATGCCTTTTTCTTGAAGAATCAGACTGGAAAGCGAGGCGTTCAAAATGCGGTTTGCATTGGCCTTGCCTTCTGCTTCAATACGTTGGCGTTCAGCCTCTTTAGAAGCTTTTTCCAGTCGAAATTCATACTCTAAAGACTCTTGTTCCTGGCGCAATTTTCGCTCAATGGCATCTTTGATAGCATCGGGAAGGGTTACGTCTCTGACGAGTATCTGATTGAGCTGAACGTATTGATTTTCGACAAAAACCTTAGTTTCGGCAAATATTTCTTCTTGAATGATTTCTCGTTTGCTCGCATAGAGTTGTTCGGGTGTGTATCTACCCACAACACTTCTTGTAGCTGATCTGACAGCCGGTAGTAAGATGCGTTGGATGTATTCGGCACCTTTTTCTTGGTGTAATTTGCCAAGAAATTCCTTTCTAGGCTGAAACCAAACAGAAGCGTCAAGCTTAATTTCGAGTCCGTTAGATGATAATACTTGCATTTTTTCGAAAGCTTCTTGCTGTCTTACTTCGTACTTAAACACTTTGTTCCAAGGCAAAACGATATGAAAACCTTCATCCATAGCCGGTTGGTCTGTTACCACACCACCGCCGAAGGTTTTGTAGAGCACGCCGGCTTCACCTGAGCCAATAATCACGGTTGATTTTGAAAGAAAAACCAATGCAATAATAAATATCAGAATGGCGGGAATTATTTTTTTGGGTAAATTTTCCATTAAAAATTGTTTTTTAGTTTAAAAATTCAAAGATACTTAATTCAAAATGAATTGTCGCATTTTTAAATTATCTTATCACCTTAGACTCTTATTTATAATTTTATTTCACTGTTATTCAGGTTTTAATGTTCCTATGAGGTGTCTAAATCATTTATTTTGTTAGATTACATCCGATGCTTTTATCACAACAAGATTGGCGAATTTAGTTATTATCTTAACATACTCTATAGAATTAATAGAATTAGACTATTTTTGCCCATAATTTAAAAAAATGAATAATGAAACACCCAAGTAAAAAAAATGCACAGGGGCATGATTATCCTAGGGTGTTCCGTTTGACCTTCGAAAAACAAAAAATACAAAAGATGAATAAGTTATTACTCACAACATTTACAATGCTATTTTTTCAAATGGCTTCTGCGCAAGTGGGACATGTGTTACAACACGTAGGAGCGGTAAACACCGCTATGGGAGGAGCCTCAACTGCCCAACCGTTGGATATCACAGGAACGCTTCAGTGGAACCCCGCGGCTTTGTCTGTTTTTGATGGCCAAATCATATCGGTAAATGCCGGATTGTTTTTTTCAGATCCCAATCTTTCTTCAACAGTTCCAACACCCGACGGGCCCTTTTCCGGAGAAACGGGTGATGACAGAGGTACGTCAGTTTTGCCCTCCCTAGCTTACGTATGGGGAAAGAAAGACAGTAAGCATACCTTTGGTGTTTCAGCTTTTGGCGTTGCAGGATTTGGCGTCACCTTTCCGCAAAGTGACAACAATCCCATCACATTGCCACAAAGCGCAGGTGGTTTTGGTAGGGTAGAATCCGATTATATATTGTTGCAAGTGGGTTTTGCGTATAGCTACAAAATAAGCGAAAAAGTATCTGTAGGTATACAGCCTACCGTAAATTATGCTTCTCTAAAAATAGAACCCAATCCTTTGGCAGCTCCGGATCCGCAAAAGGGATTTCCTTTAGCCGATAGAGCCGATGCCTTAGGTTTTGGTGCGCAAATTGGCGTGTTCTATGATTCCGGTATCGGTTTTAAGATGGGCGCATCCTACAAAACACCACAATATTTTAGCAATTTTGATTTTAACAATTCTTTTTTGGACGGTTCACCTGCACCCGGTGTCGAATTCAATTTAGATTATCCTGCAATGTATTCTGTAGGTTTGGGATATTCAAACACGCTTTTTGACTTGGCATTAGATTTTAGATATATCGATTATGAAAACACCAATGGTTTTGATGATACAGGCTGGGTGATAGCCCAAGAGGGTGATTTTGCTGGTTTTCCAACAGGTGCCGTAAAAGGTTTCGGCTGGAAAAGTATCGGCGTTGTATCTGCCGGTATCCAATTTAATGGTTTTGATAAACTCCCACTGAGGGCCGGCTATACTTTTAGCGACAACCCTATTGATTCTAAAGTCGCTTTTCTGTCAACACCGGCGACGGCTATCATACAAGATGCTTTCCAATTCGGATTTGGTTACCAATTTACAGATAGAATCACCTTAGATGCAGCTTACCACCACGGAAGCAGTCGCGGTAAAACCAAAGGACCATTACTAAATCCAACCCCCGATGTTGCCAACGGTCCGTGGAATGCACAAACCAACCCGTTAGGGGCTATTCCGGGAAGCGAAGTAGGTTTTGACATGACTACAGATATGATCATTTTTGGGCTTACATACTCGCTTGGCAAGTAGATAGAATATGTATTGAAAAAACAAAAGCCCGCCATTTCGTGGCGGGCTTTTGTTTTTGTGAATTTGATAAAACTACGTTATAAATTTGACAAGGTTGCTGTCAAATTTTTCTGCGTTTTCTTTCGGTAAGCAAAAGCGAAAGTTCCCGACTCGTTTGTCCGGCAACCGAAGTGTTTTCTTCGGCGCGGCGTATCAAGTAGGGCATCACGTCGCGCACAGGACCGAATGGTACGTACTTGAGAACCAAAAAACCTTCTTTAGCGATGTTAAAAGAGATGTGGTCACTCATGCCAAACAATTGACCGAACCAAACTTTGCCACTCTTCTTGTCTATGTTGTATTTCTGCATCAATTGAATGCCTTTTAGCGTACTTTCTTCATTGTGTGTACCTACAAAAAGGGCGTGATGGTCTAGTCTTTTTAAAATAAAGCCCATGATGGTATCAAAATTATCATCGGTTGAATTTTTGTTAGGACAAATAGGAGAGGGGATACCCAATTGGGCAGCTCGCTTGTTTTCTTTCTCCATATAAGCGCCGCGCACAATCTTAAATCCTACTCTAAAACCTTCATGATCAGCAATTTCTAATAGGTTGCGAACATAATCTAACCGATCGTGACGGTAACATTGTATGGTATTGAAGATAACCACTTGCGTTTTGTTGTACTTTCGCATCAAGTCCAATACCAAGTCGTCAACGGCTTGTTGAATCCAACTTTCCTCTGCATCCACAAGCAGGCCAATGTGTCTTTTGGCCGCACAGGCTGCAATTTGATCAAACCGTGCTACGACTTTTTCCCATTCTACTTTTTCTACGTCCGAAAGTGGCGTGTTGGCTGAAACTTTCTCCAACAAATCAAAACGGGCAAAGCCTGTTGGCTTAAACACAGCAAAGGGAAGCGAAGCATGTGTATTGGCAAATTCAATGATAGAAATGGTTCTTTGAAAAGCTGCATCAAACTGGGCTTCTGTTTCTTTGCCTTCCACAGAAAAATCTAAGACAGAATACACCCCTTTGTCGTACATTTTTTCAACAATAGGCAAGCAGTCTTGTTCGGAGGTGCCACCACAAAAGTGGTCAAAAACCGTGGAGCGAATCAACCCTTCTACGGGGAGGTGAGACTTTATGGCAAAATTGGTAACTGCTGTACCTATTTTAACTAGAGGTTCGTTGGCAATCAGCTTGAATAAAAAGCAAGCTCTTTCTATCTCAGAGTCTGTTTTCAGCTCGAAAGCAACCTCTGTGTTTTCAAACAATTCTGACTTGTACATGTACCGAAAATTAGATATATACAAAGGTAAATGTAATTTTTGTAGATATATCAAAATTTTAAGTCAAATTTTGACTTCAAAATTATAAAATTCACAAAACAAGTTCCTTTATTTTTTAACATATAAGATTCAGAAGTATCTTCTCTTTTGGCTTTGAGATATAAATACAATCAGACTTCTGCATCAGCTGCCAGATAAGCAGCTCCCAACACCTGGTTTTCGGACTTGGTATTGTAAATAATTTGAAGTTTTTCAATACTTTTTGGATAGGGAAAAAGGCAGAATTCTTGCATCATGGGTGCATGAAAAACATCGTGACCTTTGGCTACAGAACCCCCAATGACAATCGCCTCCGGATCGATGGCGCAAACAATAGTTTTAAGTAGCTTACCCAAATGGACAGCAAACGCATTTGAGATAGCCAAGGCGTCTTGATTTCCCAATCGGGATTGTTCAAAAACAGTTTTGGCATTGGTTTGGTGTTGAAGGTGAAAAAACAAACCGCTACAGTAGTTTTCAAACTTGCTGTCGAGGTAGCACATTTCGCCAAATTCACCCGAGCCACAATTGACATCTTTCAGCAGTTTTCCGTTTTGAATAATGCCACCTGCCACACCCGTTCCTATGGCCAAGCCTACAAAGTGATCAAAAGGTTTACCCACACCGAAGTGTTTTTCCCCCAAGGCAAAACAATTTGCGTCATTGTTGACAAATACAGGAATACCGTGCTTATCTTCAAGTATTTGTTTAAGTGCGATTTCTTCCCAATCCGGAATGTTTTGTACGTGGTAAACTACGCCGGTTTTACGATCTACCACGCTCGGTACGCCTATGCCAATCGCGACAACAGTCTTGTCCCATACTGCTTCTATGGCTGTTGTAATAGCATTGATTACATTTTCGATTTGCTTATTTTTGGGCAAAGCTTGGTTGTAGTGTTGTATAAGTTGTCCCGAAGCAACCCTACCGGAGCGTACATTGGTGGCACCGAGATCTACACCTATATAAACTTTATTTCCCATACTTACTGTAATTTTTATAAATATAAAAATCTTTTTGGAATGTTTCGCATAAACGTATCTGTTCAAAAATTGATATAATTTTATCAAAATTCAAATCAAATTCGTAAATAGAAAATAAAATTTTACATTTAACAACGTTTAATTAAGTATCCAAACCATTTATGAGTTTTCAAATCAAAGAACAAACAGCGGTCTATGATGTCATCATTGTAGGCTCCGGGGCCGGTGGCGGTATGGCTGCCAAGATTTTATCTGAAGGTGGGCTTAAAGTTGCTGTGGTAGAAGCCGGTGGTGATTTTGATCCGGCTAAAGAAGAAGATCGCTTGCAACTTCGTTGGCCTTGGGAATCGCCCAGAAGAGGCGCCGGCACACGTGTAAGACCTTTTGGTGATTTTGATGCGGCCATAGGTGGATGGGATATAGAAGGCGAGCCTTATACGCACAAAGACGGCACCAAGTTTGATTGGTTTAGATCGCGTATGGTTGGCGGAAGAACAAATCACTGGGGGCGGATTTCTCTCCGATTTGGTCCGTTGGATTTTAAACGTAAAGACCATGATGGTTTGGGAGAAAATTGGCCGATAAGCTATGATGATGTAAAACCCTACTATGATAAAGTAGATAAACTCATAGGCGTTTTTGGCTCAAAAGAAGGTATTCCCAACGAACCTGATGGCTACTTTTTACCACCGCCCAAACCCCGGCTTCACGAGTTGTACCTCACCAAAGGTGCCAAATCTTCCAATGTACCTGTCATTCCCTCGCGTTTGTCCATACTTACCAAACGCATCAACAACGAACGTGGTGTTTGCTTTTTCTGCAGACAATGTGCTAGAGGTTGCCAAGTTTATGCCGATTTTTCGTCAGGAACTTGTCTGCTAAAACCAGCCGAAAAAAATGGAAATATAGATGTCTTTACCTATGCAATGGTCAGAAAAGTGACAACAAACGAAGAAGGTTTGGCTACGGGTGTGTCTTTTGTAAGCAAAGTGGATATGCGCGAACACAAACTCAGGGGTAAAGCGGTAGTTTTGGGTGCTTCTGCTTGTGAATCTGCACGTATTTTGCTCAATTCAAAATCTGCACAACATCCCAACGGATTGGCTAATGGCAGTGGTGTTGTAGGTCATTATCTGCACGATTCTACCGGTGCCAGTAGGGTAGGTATCATCCCCGAACTCATGGATAGAGATCGGTATAATGAAGATGGTGTTGGTGGCATGCATGTCTATTCTCCATGGTGGTTGAACGACAAAAAATTGAACTTTTCTCGAGGCTATCACATAGAATATTGGGGTGGCATGGGAATGCCCAGCTATGGAATAGGCTCAGGCATGGAAACCCTTAGGCAATACATAAAAGACAATTATGGCGCACCACGCGAAAATGGCGGCTATGGCGAATCTTTAAAACAAGACGTGAAAAAATTCTTCGGCGCCGTAGTGGGCATGTCGGGTAGGGGAGAAAGCGTTCCAATGTTTGACAACTACTGCGAAATTGATCCGAATGTTGTCGATAAATACGGAATACCGGTTTTGCGGTTTCACTACAATTGGACAAACCAAGAACGGAACCAAGCCAAACACATGCACGATACCTTTGAAGAAATACTAACCCGTTCCGGTGCAATTTTATTAGGTGAAAAACCTACAGCAGAATCAGAATACGGTTTGGATGCGCCGGGTAGAATTATACACGAAGTGGGCACCATTCGCATGGGTGATGACCCCAATACTTCTGTACTGAACAAAATGAGCCAGGCACACGAATGTAAAAACTTGTTTGTGGTTGATGGCGGTTCATTTGTTTCGCAGGCCGATAAAAATCCTACATGGACAATTATGGCTCTGTCATGGCGTACATCCGAATATATTTTACAAGAATTCAAACAACAAAATATTGTTTAGTTATGGACAGAAGAGAAAATCTTAAACTACTCATAGCCGGATCTTTGGGAACGGGCATGCTCATAAGTGCCTGCAAACCAGGCGAGGAACCTACAAAAGAAATTTTGAAACCCTATCTGCCGGATTACGCAAGAGACGAAGCAGAAATAAAACGCTTGGAGGAAATATATGAAGACACTTTTTTCACAGAAGATGAAGTGGCCAAATTAAACGTTTTGGTGGACATGATTGTTCCTGCAGACGCATCATCGCCCGGAGCTAAAGATGTGGGAACAGTTACTTTTTTGGAATTCATCATGAAAGACCAACCCGAAAACCAAACCCTGATGCGCGGCGGGCTGATGTGGCTCGATTTAAAAGGGCAAGACACTTATCAAAAGAACTTTTTGGAACTGGATGCGCTACAACAAAAACTAGTAATCGACCAGATTGCTTACCCCGATTCGGCAGATCCCGAACTCGAATTTGCCGTATCTTTTTTTAACATGTTGCGCAATTTGACACTAACCGGTTATTTTACCTCAGAAGCCGGTGTCAAATATTTGGGTTATGTAGGCAATACACCCAATGTTTGGGATGGCGTTCCGGATGATGTGCTCCAAAAACACGGATTGTCCTATGACGAAAAATACAAAGATGTCTACCTCAATCCTGAAAACAGAAATGAAATGGCCAACTGGGATGAAAACGGAAATTTGGTCTAAGGCTTTGTTTTAACTCTTTTTATATTGAGAATCTAATCATTTTCCAACTGTACAGCGCCTATACCGGCTTGCCAAAGAACTTGATTGAAAGTTTTCAATTGTGCTTTCAATTGTATGCCTTTTGATTTCAATCCAACCCAAGTAGCATCGAGTTCTTTTTTGCGTTCGATTGTAGGCAGATTCACTTTGGGCAACGAACTATCGGCATGGTTGAGCAAAAACATATACTCTGCACTAAATTTATTTTCAAAATTTTCAACATCATCATAGGCTTTTGACATGCGCTGAACCATTTCACCATCCCATTCAGATAGTGATGTGACCAATGCCATTCCCTGTTTGTAAATTTCCGTTTTGGAGTTATCTGCTGAAATTTTAATCAAAACCGACTTGAGTTGTTCTTGCGCAGCCTTCAGCGTGTTGACCATTTTGTGCATTTCAGTGACTTGCTGCTCCATGTCTGTCATGATCCTGTCAAATTCTTGAAAGTCTTCGGGTTTTACATCGTATAAAGGATTGTTTGTAATTTTAAAGGAAGTTGCCTGTGCTACATCGCCAACTGTCAAAGTCGCTGTATAGTTTCCCGGAGGCGTTCGGTGTCCTCTGTAGTTCGCTTCAATATAAACATTGGACACCCCTGGCACTATCGGATATCGCATGTCCCAAACAAAACGATTTAAACCCGCTTTTTTAGACAATGTAGGAGTAGGGGGAGGGCCGCCGTCATATCGCGAAAAATTGGTGTCTTTTACAGATGTAAATCGGTTAACTAGCAATCCATTTTCATTTTTAATTTCTAATTTAACAACTTCATTTTTAAGATCCTCAGAAATGTTGTAATAAAATACGACGCCATTAGCCGGATTCACACCTTCCATGCTGTCTGTGCCATCAAACGTATCTGTATTGCCGTTCATGGGACTTCCCCAAGAGCCATACACCGCATCTTCGGGTTCGAACAACTTCGTTTGTCCCGGGTTTTGATTTGTTTGAGACAGCAATTTGAGATCATCGAGTATCCAAAAAGCACGTCCGGAAGTAGCTACTATCAAGTCGCCCTGATGAATTTTTAAATCTGTGATTGGTGAGACGGGCAGGTTGCGTTGAAGAGGATGCCAATTTTTGCCATCGTTCCATGAAACGTACAAACCTGTTTCTGTTCCGGCAAAGAGTAAACCTTTTTGAGTTGGGTCTTCGCGAATCACTCTAGTAAAAGCGCCGTAGGGAATGCCATTACTGATGTTTGTCCAAGTTTTTCCATAATCGGTTGTTTTGTAGAGGGCGGGCGTGTAATCGTTAAATTTATATCGCGTTGTGGCAATATAGGCTGTCGCTGCATCATGGGGTGAAACCTCAATGGCGTTCACCAAACACTCTTGTAAATTTTTAGGTGTGACATTTGACCATGTTTGTCCATCATCGCGGGTGAGATACACAAAACCGTCGTCACTGGCAGTCCAAATCACGCCTTTTTCGTGAGGCGATTCCATCATGTAACTTAAGGTGCCATAGTTTTCTGCACCTACAGCTTCTACGGTGAGCGGTTCGCCACCTTTACCTTGTTTAGCATCTATATTTCGAGTCAAATCGGGTGAAAGTTCTCTCCAGCTCTGGCCCATATCATCGGTAACCAATACCATTTGTGCACCGTGATAAAACCTATTTGGATGGTGTGAAGAACGCACGATAGGGGCGTTCCAGTTAAAGAGATACTTCATGTCTCTAGCTGCCAATCCGAGGTATTGAATGGGTGCTGCCATCACATTTCTCCCCACTTTTGAAGAAGTTTGTAAAAGTTCAATATATCCCAAATAACTGCCGCCCATGACCCAATCGGGCTTGTCCGGATCGAAAGCTAAAAAAGCACTTTCGCCACCGGCAGAGTAGGTCCAATCTTCTCTGCCAATACTACTGCGACCCTGCGAGAGATGTGCTATTTTAATTGAAGTATTGTCCTGTTGGCCAGCATAAATATTGTATGGAAAAAGGTTGTCTGTGTTGATGCGGTAAAATTGACCGGTGGGCATATTGTCTTGCGTTGACCAAGTTTTGGCGTTGTCAAACGAGATGGCACCGCCACCGTCATTTGAAATAATCATGTTTTGAGAATTTTTTGGATTGATCCATAAATCGTGAAAATCGCCGTGCGTATTGGTTCCGAATTCCTCCCATGTCTTTCCGCCGTCTATAGATTTTAAAGCTTGTGCGCTGAGCACATAAACCTCATTTTCGTTTTGCGGATTGATAAAGACTTCTATATAATACCAAGCCCGTTGGGTGAGTCTGTTGTCGTCGCTGACGCGCGTCCAGCTTTTGCCTGCATCTTCCGAAACAAATAAACCGCCTAAATCTTTTTGGCTGTCGGCTTCTATGAGGGCATACACCTTATCAGAATTTGAAGGCGCTACGGCTATAGCCATTTTTCCTTTGTCGTCGGGCAAACCTTCGTGAATAATTTCCCAGGTTTCTCCGCCGTCCATACTTTTGTATAAACCGCTACCTGAACCACCACTGACCACCACCCAAGGTTTGCGTTGGTGGTGCCACATAGCCGCATAGAGCGTTTGCGGATTGTTGGCGTCTATGCTGAGTTCAACGCCACCTGTAAGTTCGTTGACAAATAAGACCTTTTTCCACGATTTTCCACCATCGATGGTTTTGTAAATACCGCGATCTTTGGTAGGGCCAAACAAAGCGCCTTGTGCAGCTACCCAAACGATGTCGGGATTGGTCGGATGTATGACAATGCGCGAAATGTGTTGTGTGGCTTCCAAACCGAGATGTGTCCAGGTTTTTCCGGCATCGGTCGATTTGTAAACGCCATCGCCATAGGATGTCATCACGCCGCGCACGGCATGTTCGCCCATACCGACATACACCACATTCGTATTTGAAGCTGAAACAGCTACAGCACCTACAGATCCGGTTTTAAAAAATCCGTCGGATATATTTTTCCAATGCTGTCCGGCATCGGTCGTTTTCCATAGTCCGCCACCTGTAGTTCCCATATAATAGGTTAACGGATCGCCGATAACTCCGGTCGAACTCACAGATCGGCCACCACGAAACGGCCCAATGTTTCTAAATTTTAACGGTTGAAAATATTCTTGTACGTTTTGAGCATTTACAGAAATTGTCATTGTAAATAACAAAATACTCGTTAGGATAGACTTCATATAATTGTTTTGTTTGAATGGTTTGCTTGTTTATTCAAATTTATATAAAATCTGTTTGATATTTCAAGATAATATTTTAATACATTAAATTGTTCTATAATATATATTATGTAAAATAGATTATTAATGAAATAAGGGAAGCGTAACATTACTAACGCTTCCCTATTCTTATTTAAAAAGATCTTCAAGTACGCTCAAGCCTGCAGTATTGTTATCCATACCTTGAAATGACTGTGCCAATTGCGTCATTTGTGCGGGTTGCATATTATCGCCAAGCAATCTTAAAATAATGAGACCTCTGTTGTTATCCGTACCAAAAAAAATCATTTCATCTATAGCGGTTTCTTCACCATAATATGTCAACACGCCTTGTTGCGATCCTGTTTTAAAGCGCATGAGTTCATTAAATTTGTCACCTTGTAGAATTTTGGTGATGGTTTCTTTTTCTTGTGCATACATGGCTTCGCCTGATTTTTGAACTTGTAGCGCCAATACATTGATTTTTTTAATAGATTTCAACGCCGCTTTTTGATTTTCATCTAAACTGATGGAATCAAACTGAAACAGACTTACAGGCAAATCAACATTGATAAATTGCTGTGCATCTCTCTTGGCCACCAAATACTCTTGTAGCGTTGGCTCACTGTTACAAGCGGTCAAAACCGATACAGCTAATATGAACAAGGTAACTTTTGTGATTAAAATTCTCATATCTCAATTTTTTATGATTAATAAACTAATGATTTAGTTTTTCTTTTTCCCGATTTGATCGCCACCGGGTATGTTCATTTTTTCGGTCAGGGCAGATATTTTGTTTAAGTCTATCAAACCTGTAATGCTCAAAATAATCGTTTCTGTTGAATCCGGACTTTGCTCGTTGCGCGTGTTAACAAACATCAGCAGTTCGTTGACCATGTTCTCTGTTTTTCCGGGTTTCACATAAAACTTGATGTTGCTGTTGTTTTCCTTGACACGCATTAACTCGTCTAACTTATTATTTTTCAAGTATGTGTTAAAGGTGTTTTCCATATCGAGGGCAACTTTTTTGTTGCTTGTAGAGAAAACCCTCAAATTATCGAGCGTTTGGATGAGCTCCATATATTGTTGCGCTTCGGGGTCGTCTGCCACGGCACCTTTAAAGGAACTCAGCATTTTAAACAAATTTTTGTTCATAATGACCACTTTGACATCTTCTGTGTTTTCAAATTTATCAAAGGCGGATTGCGCATAGGTTGCGGTCGTCAATATGACAAGGGACAGGGTAATGAGGATCTTTTTCATCTTGTATAAATATTAAATTGTTAATCAAAAATTTCAGAAATTGTTTTGTCAAAAGTTTTTAGGTGACTGATTTCTTGGGCTCCGGAATTGAAGTTTATCGAAACCATTTCCAGTGCATTTTTGGTTTGTTCGTACAACAAAGCGGCCTCTTTTTGTCTGCTATTTTGCTGTTGCCAAATACCCGCAGAAACTACTATGGCCAAAGATGCTGCGATACTCAGCCATTTTCGCAAAGGCTTTTGCTTTACTGTAGGCTTCCATGTAGGCGATTTGGACGTTTTCTGTACATTAAAATGCGCAAATAAAGGTTGGTATGGCAAGTGTTCGTCTGCAATGTGGGCTTGTGAAAAATACATTTTCAATTGTGCTTCTTCCGCTGTTGTGGTTTCTGCTTCAAAGTATTTTTCGAGCAATTTGTTAATTTTAGTTGACTCCATAGCTGTGTCTTTTTATGAGTTGATCTCTCAGTGTTTTTCGGGCTCTGCTCAAGGCTACCCGTATAGCGGTTTCATTCATATCTAGCATTTCTGACATTTCTTCAAATTCGTAACCTTCAACATCGCGTAGCTGTACAATCATGCGTTGCTGGGTTGGCAACAAATTCATCAGGCGTTCTACATAGCTCACAGCATCTTTTGTTTCCAACTGTTTTTCGAGCGAAGCAGCCGGCGCACTGAAATTTACATGAACCAACGACAAATTTCCTGCTTGCTTCGATTTTAGCCTGTCTAAGCAATGGTTTTTGGTAATGGTCATTGCAAATGCTTCCAAGTTGTCATAGTTTTTCAAGTCATTTTTCTTGTTCCAAAGTTTTACCCAAACCTCCTGTGAAGCATCTTGGGCTTCTTCCGTTGAAACCAGTAAGCGTTTGGCGAGCCTAAACACCTTGTCTTGAAAAGGTTTTATCAGGTTTGAAAATTCGTTTGGCTTCATTACAAGTTCCATGTTTGGTGGTCATTTGTTTCCTATCGACGAGTGTGATGAAATTTTGTTACAAGATATTGTAAATTTCAAAGTTTACGTCTTACTTTTATAGGGTTTTACAGTTGATCGCTGTTATAATAAAAATTAAGTCTAAGAGTTATATAAAAAACATTTTGCCATGAATAAGAAAACGCTGCTCCTCTCCTATTTTTTACTGCTTTTTATATGTATGGGTTGTTCGGGTGACGACCAGGATGATATTGATGCGCCGTTGCCAGTAGAGAATATTGTGACTCAAATCAATGATTTTGTTTGGAAGGGATTGAATCTTTTTTACCTGTATCAGGCCGAAGTGCCCAATCTTTCCGATACCCGGTTTGCCACACAAACAGAACTGAATACCTTTTTATCGGGTTTTAATTCGCCTGATGCATTGTTTGAAAGTCTTTTGTACAGACGAAACGATGTGGATAGGTTTAGCGTCATTGTAGAAGATTTTATTGCGTTGGAGCAGTCTTTTCAAGGTATTTCTAAAACTAACGGCATGGATTTCAGGTTGACTTTTCTGCCCGGTAGCCAAACCAACCTAGTCGGTTTTGTGCGTTTTGTATTACCCGGTTCTGATGCAGCAAGCAAAGGCATACAGCGCGGTGATTTTTTTCTGACGGTCAACGGCACCCAACTCACGGTTGATAATTTTTCTGAACTTTTGTTTGGCAGTGGCGATACCATCAGCTTGGGAATGGCAGATTTTGTGGATGGAAACCCGCCTTCTTTTCAATCGAACGGAACAAATGTTTCTTTGACGGCAACGGTCTTTACCGAAAATCCTATTTTTATAAATAAGATCTTTAACATAGGTGGTCAAAAAATTGGATACCTCATGTACAATGGTTTTGTTAGCAATTTTGATATCCAATTAAACGATGTATTTGGTCAATTTAAAAATGAAGGCGTTACAGATTTGGTTTTAGACCTTCGCTACAATCCGGGCGGTGCCGTTACTTCGGCAACGCGTTTGGCAAGTATGATTACCGGACAATTTGCCGGACAAGTTTTTAGCAGACAGATTTGGAATGATAAAATACAACAAGCCTTTTTGGAAGATGACCCAAGCTTGTTGGAAGACAAATTTGTGAGTTCTTTTAACGGCAACAATGTCAACAGCCTCAACCTGAGCCGTGTGTACGTTATTACCACTTCTTCAACAGCATCTGCAAGTGAACTCGTAATCAATTCTTTGAATCCTTATATAGATGTCATTCAAATAGGTACAAATACCACGGGTAAGTTTCAAGGGTCTATCACTTTGTACGATTCGGATGATTTTGGCCGACAAGGCGCAAATCCCAATCACAATTATGCCATGCAGCCTTTGGTGGTTACCTTGGCCAACCGTGATGGTGTGGGTGAATTTTTTAACGGACTGACGCCCGATATACAGCAACAAGAGTTCATCAATGAATTGGGTGTGTTAGGTGAAACAAACGAGCCTTTACTCAATATTGCCTTGAACCAAATTACAGGGGCTTCGCTACCCGGCAGGGCTAATGTTTTTGGGAATCAAAAGCCTTACAATTGGGAACTCTTTAAAGAATCTAACGATTTTGCGCCTTTGGGCAAAGAAATGTATTTAGACAGAGACCGCATTCCGTTGAAAAAGTTGAAATTTGAATAAAAATCTCATCAATTTCAGTGGATTATACGGCGCTTTGATCAAAATTATTTTCGAATCTGTCCTGTTCCAAAAACGTAATATTTGTTTGTTACCAATTGTTTCAGTCCGAGTGGTCCTCTGTGGTGAAGTTTGTCTGTACTGATGGCCAACTCGGCACCGACGCCAAACTGACCACCATCAGTAAACCTAGTAGAAGCATTGTGATAGACTGCAGCACCGTCAATTTGTTCCATAAAGGTTTTTGCGGCCGGCTCAGCATTTGTCATGATACAAGCCGAGTGTCCTCCTGAATATTGATTGATTTTTTCTATGGCTTCATCCAAACTGTCAACTGCGCCCACACAGGCTTTCATCGCTAAAAATTCTTCGTGCCAAACAGCTTCACTTTCAATGGGCAATACGTTGGTAATTGACTGAATATCAGTACTACTCATAACAGATACATTGTTTTCTTTCAGCAACTGTACCAAAAATTTAACTTTCGCTTCAAAATGGGGAATGTTTTTGTTTATCAATATTTTATCTAAGGCATTGCAGGCGGATATTTTTTGTGTTTTAGCATTGACAATTACTTGTTTTGTCATGTCCCAATCCGCATCCGGATGTACGTACAAAAAATTGTTCCCGCGGCCACTGACAAGCACTGCACATTGGGCGTGTTCTTTTACGAAAGCAATGAGTTTTTCTCCGCCTCTCGGCACAATTAAATCTAACTTTTGAGTCGGATTTTTCAGAAATTCTTGTGTTTGTTGTCGGTTGAGTTGCAGATAGCTGATCCAATCTTTGTCGAGATGGTTTGCTTGCAGCGCTTGGTGCCAACAGTCAACCAAAGCCAAGTTGCTGTGGTGGGCTTCTTTACCGCCTTTGAGCAAAATCTTACTGTTGGCCTTGAAGGCTAAGACTGCGGCTTCTATGGTTACGTCAGGCCTCGATTCGTAGATGATCATAATTCTGCCAAACGGCGCGGTTTTGTTGAGAATTTTTAAACCGTTGTCGAGTGTTCGTTCCGAAATCAGGCGGCCCACAGGGTCTTCTTGGGCTTTTACTTCTTTCAGTGCTTGAATCATCCCGTCAATTTTGTGATTGTCCATTACCAATCGATCGTACAAAGCACGGTCATCTGAGGCAAATGCATCTAAATCTTTTTGGTTGGCAGCTAACAATTGCTTTCGGTTTTGATCTAAAAGCGAAAGCATATCCGTCAACACCTTATTTTTTATATCTGTTTCTAAAAGTATCATTTTGATTATTTTATAAATTTAGTACCTACTTCTTTTCCGTCTAAAATATCAAGTATAACATTTTCTTTTTTTCCGTTTGCAATATACGTGACTATGCCTTTTGAAGCAGCGTTTTTGGCAATTTTCAATTTTGATTTCATGCCACCTCTACCCTGTCCTTCTTCTTTATTGCTTTGTTTGACATATTTTTCCACTTTTTCGTCAGATTTGACCAACCTGATCAGATTGGCGTTTTCATCATCCGGATGGCCGTCAAAAAGACCGTCAATATCGGTCAGAATGATCAATGTATCTGCATGTATCAATTCGGCAACTAAGGCTGCGAGTTCGTCATTGTCTGAAAACATTGACATGGTGAGTGAAACAGTATCGTCTTCGTTGGCGATGGGGATAATGCCTTCCGAAATTAGTCCTTCGTAGCAGTTAATCATATTTTTGCGGTGATTGCCGGGGCTAAAATCGCGTTTGGTTGCCAATACTTGTGCACAACGAAGACCCCATTCGTGGAACAGTGTGTAATAGTGGCGCATCATGCGGGGCTGTCCTACGGAAGAATATATTTGCCTTCTGATGGATGGTTCTTGAATACCGCATTCGCCCAAAATTTCTTTACCGGCAATTGCAGAACCGGAAGAAACCATCACCGGCATGATGTCGTTTTCGTATAAGAATGCAATTTGTCTGACTAAATTCTTCAAAACCGGTCCCATGATTCGGTTGTCTCGGTTTGTCATCACGTTGGTGCCTATTTTTACGACAACCCTTCTTTTATCTTTCATTTTTTTTATTTAACTGTAATTATCCGTTTTCTTTTCCCATTTCTACTGCTCGGTCAAAGGCCGCAAATGCCGCTTCTTTAATCAATTCCTTCACGTTGTTATCTTCCATAGAATCTAAAGCAGCGCGCGTGGTACCTCCTTTTGATGCCACGCGGTTCATCCAGGTTTGCGGGCTTGAATCATCATCGTTAAACAAGGCCACGGCACCTTCAAAAGTTTGTGAAACCAAAACTTTGGAATCGTTTTCTGAAAATCCCATCTTTCTGGCTGCTTCCAACATAGACTGCATAAAGTAAAAAATGTAAGCGGGACCACTTCCTGATATTCCTGTTGATGCATCTATGTAATTTTCGCTGTTTACATGTATGGAAACACCTGTGGTGTCTAAAAGCGATCGTACGGTTATCAATTCTACCCTACTGACGGCATCGGATTCTGTGTAGGAAGTGACTCCCTTCCCTACTTTTGCAGGTAGGTTTGGCATCGTTCGAATTATTTTTGGAACACCGAGCCAATTTTGTATTTGTTCTATGCGTACACCGGCCATCAGCGAAACTATAATTTGCTGGGGGTTGGTTAGTGCTTTCATTTCATTAAAAAGATCTTCGCAGTGAAAAGGTTTCACGCCAATAAAAACAATATCGGCCTTAGGTAGGCAGTTTTCAAGTTTGTCAAACACCTCAAAATTGGTATTTTTGGCAACTGCCTCGCGGGTTTCATGCATGATGTCGTATATCATAATTTTTCGCTTGCCTATAATAGGAGCCTGTGACATCCCTTCGGCATAGGTAAGTCCCATATTGCCGGCGCCAATAACTAAAATTTTCATTTTTTTGATGTTTATAATTCAACATACGCTCCGCAAAGACCGTGCGGGTATCCAAACTTTGTGTTTTTTCGGATGATTCTTTGCGAAAGTTTATCTTGATAATGGCATTCGTAAATTTAAAACAACAGTTTTTTTATACAGCTTAAGTCGTTGAATAAAAAACATATAAGAAAGTTTCATCTCATTATTAACAGCGTTGTTTTATATTTTATGCCATCTCTTTTCTTAATATTATGTTAATTGTCATATTGTCAGTAAAATTGCAATGGTTATTATACTTTAAACTTTTAAAAGCGCTTGTAAAGATAAACCTTACTTTTACGCTCAAATTTTTAAAACATGGATACATTTTTAGGCGTTACTTTGACAGAATGGGTTGGATATGCTGCATCTGCAGGTGTGTTGCTTTCTTTTTTGATGAAAGAAATGCGCACACTACGTATCGTAAATACTGTCGGCTGCTTTCTTTTTATCATTTACGGTGTTTTACTCAATTCTATCCCTGTTATTGCCACCAACACCATTATTGTAGGAATCAATATCTATTACCTCTTTGTCAAAAAAATTAAATAAGGGTTTTGGATAGTGTTTGGTGAAAAAAGGAAAATGCGTTACTTTCACACATAAAACCACACCACTTGTCCACCTTTCACATTCAGCCATACAGAGATGCATACCAAGAAGAATGGGATGCTTTTCTGATGCATTCACCCTGTGAAGTTTTCTTTTTCTCACGTCGTTTTCTCGCCTATCACAAAGAACGGTTTCGCGACGCTTCGCTTATGTGTTATAAAAACGATAAACTCTTTGCGCTGCTGCCCGGACACATCGCGCAAGAAACGTATTGTTCGCACCGAGGACTGACTTTTGGCGGGTGGATTCCGCATGCCAAAAACGCTATAGAGGATTGGATTGAAATCTACAAGCAGCTCGAAGATTATCTTAAAAATATAGGGCTCAAATTTTTAGAAATCAAAATGCTCCCGGCTATTTATACAAGACTTCACCACAGTGGTTTCTCTTACTTGCTATTTCAAAAAAAAGCTATTTTGATGCGCCGCGATTTGAATTACGTAATTTCGCTTCAGCAAAAAATTGCTTTTAATAAATCGAAAACACTCATAGCAAACAAACAATTGCCGGATGCATTTACCATTGAGCAAACGCATGATTTTAGCACCTATTGGCACAGTATTTTAGAACCCGAACTTCAAAAAAAATACGAAGCCAAGCCGGTACATTCTTTTGATGAAATTGATTTTTTGCGACGGGAATTTCCACAAAACATCCAATTGTATCAAATAAAACATCGCGGCGATTTGATAGGCGGAATCGTCCTTTTTATACACCAAACGGTTGTTAAATCTCAGTATGTGGCTGTAAATGCGCTTGGCAGGAAGCTGCGCGCATCCGATTATTTGTATATTTTTCTCATAAAAAAATTTCAGGCATCCGGTTTTTTGTATTTTGATTTGGGACATGCAAATGTTGATGAAGGCTACGGCATACAAACTACTTTAGCAAAATACAAAGAGGAGCTCGGCGCACGGCCGATAGATGCAGATCGTTATCTCTTAAAGTTATGACACAGCCTTTTTTAAACTTACAACAGCTAAATGCACGCTTTGAAAAATCCTTTTTAGAAGCGCAAAAAAAAGTACTCACAGAAGATTTTCTCATCAAAGGAAAAGCAGTATCCGATTTTGAAACCGCATTTGCGGCCTACTGTGGCACACGCTTTTGTGTAGGCACCGGAAACGGACTCGATGCCTTAATCCTTATCCTGAAAGCTTACATTGCACTGGGAAAACTAAAAAAAGGCAGTGAAGTTATCGTGCCGGCCAATACCTACATTGCCACGATTCTCGCTATAAAACACGCCGGATTGCATCCGATTTTGACAGATGCCGACCCCGATGATTTTAATATTGACTTAGTCGATTTACAAAAAAAGATTTCCCCAAAAACCAGGGCTATATTGGTTGTTCATCTCTATGGGCAGCTCGCCAAAATGGACGAAATCAAACAAATTGCAAAAAAACATGCCTTACTACTCATAGAAGATGCCGCACAGGCCCACGGTGCTACTGATTTGTTCGGTAAAAAAGCCGGAAATTTGTCGGATGCCGCAGCTTTTAGTTTTTATCCAACCAAAAATTTGGGTGCTTTGGGCGATGCCGGAGCCGTCACCACTAACGATGCGGATTTGGCCAATTTGATAGCCCAACTCGGTAACTACGGTCGCACGCATAAATACGAAAATGCGTATCTCGGTCACAATTCCAGGTTGGACAGCCTACAGGCCGCATTTTTATCTATCAAACTGGTGCATCTCGATGCTGACAACGCTTTGCGAACTGCAAACGCTAAAAGATATTTACGCGAAATATCCAACCCGATTATCGATTTACCAAAGGTACATCTGTTTGCTGCACACGTGTTTCACCAATTTGTAGTGCGGTGTGTACGCAGAGATGATTTAAAAAATTATTTGCAGGCACACGGCGTCGAAACAGACATCCACTACCCTATTCCGCCGCACCGTCAAAAAGCATTGCGAACTTTGCACAAACACGCTTTTCCTGTTACGGAACGCTTACACCAAACCGTATTGAGTTTGCCTGTTTACCCTACTTTAGATGACGATGCTTTGACCCGCATCATTAGCCTTTTAAACAACTATGCCTGATTTTGCATCACAGCAGCGTGAACAAAAAGCTTACAGGAATATCCTGAAAGTCACTTCTATTTTCGGAAGTGAGCAGCTGGTTCAAATGTTGATTGCCTTGGTTCGGTCTAAATTTTTGGCTATTTGGTTAGGGCCATTGGGCATGGGCATCAATAGCCTTTTACAAACTACGCTAAGCTTGTCCGAACAAATCTTTTCAATGGGTTTGCACCAAAGTGCCGTGAGAGATATAGCCGAGGCAAAAAATAAGGATACGGATAAGCAGGCTAAAATCATCGCGGTGCTCATCAAATGGGTTTGGAAGAGTGCCTTGGTCGGCGGCCTTTTTATCGTGTTTTTTTCTTTCGGATTTAGTCTTTGGATTTTTGACGATTCTAGTTATACGCTTTCTTTTGTGTTGATCGGCATTGCCGTATTCTTAAAGATTGTTACCACCGCTCGTTTAGCTGTTTTACAAGGGCTTCAACGTTATTCGAGTTTGGCGAAAGTTAGAATTTTGGGTAGCTTGGTCAGTTTGTTGATCATTTTGCCACTTTACTACGTGTGGCGCGAAGCGGCTATAGCACCTGCCATTTTGATTGCTACTTCTGTCTTATTCTTAGTGACCTTGTTTTTTTACAGAAACATTCCTAAAAGTTCTGAAAAAATAAGCGGTAACGAATTTGCAAAAACCGGAAAAAATATGATGCGGCTGGGTTTTGTGATGAGTTTGGGCGGTTTTCTCAACATGGCGTCACTCTACGCTGTCCAACTGTTTATTCAAGACAGCGGTTCACTCTCAGATGTTGGCCTTTTCAGTGCCGGTTTCACTATAATTCATGTGTATTTTGGCATGGTTTTCAACGCGATGACAACGGATTATTATCCCCGTTTGGCTGCGACTGACCAAAGCCCAAACCTGCTTAAAAAAGAAGTAAACCGACAGGCTGTTTTTTCACTTTTAATCACCACACCTCTGATTTTAATCATCTTAATATTTGGAAAAGGTTTGATCACACTTTTGTACGCTGCAGCTTTTGAGCAGGTTTATTATTTTTTGTTTGCCGCATTGCTCGGTGTGCCGTTTAAAAGTATTTCTTTTTGTTTTGGTTTTATTTTTATTGCCAAGGGCGATGTAGCTGTTTATGGAAAAACCCTGATTATCTTTAACCTTCTTTTTTTTGCAATTATGGTCACCGGATATACACTTGGTGACCTTCAAGGCTTGGGCATCGCTTTCTCGCTTTATTACTTCATTCATCTAACGGTGGTTGTTATCATCTCGAAGCTTCGGTATCAATTGGGTTTTTCAGGCGAACTGCTTAAAATCATTACAATTTCTCTACTTCTTGTTTTGGCTAACATGGTGTTGGTCTATTTTGACACTATTTTTTTTAAATATCTGAAAGTTTTACTTTTGGTTGTTTCTTTGCTTTTCAGTTTATACTATTTAAATCAGAAAACCCATATTTTTGAGATGCTCAAAAAAATGATTAAACGCCCAGAGCAAGACTTATGAATTTTCTTAAAAAAATCTACCGCATTTTCCGTTTTGTAATGAAGGTAAATTGGATTAAAACCGTGTATTTTAATCTGAAAGCATTTCGTTTTTCAGTAGCAAAAAAACTTCCGGTTCTAATATATGGTCGTGTAAAAATCACCGATATTTCAGGAAAGATTATCATAAATGCTCCCATCAAAACCGGCATGATTGGGTTTGGGCAAAAATTTGAAAAAATGACCAAGGCCAAAGGAAATGCAGAAATCAATATCAGAGGCACAATCGTTTTTAGAGGATACGCACACATAGGTAAAGATTGCTTTTTATTTGTGGGCAAAGACGCCTATTGTGAGCTTGGAAACATGACCGGTTTGGGTTCGGATGTTAAAATTATATGTACCGAGCGTATTGTGCTTGGCGATTGGGCACGGATTGGCTACGAATCGCAAGTGGTAGATACCAATTCGCACCATATGATGGATGCGGGTACGGGTGAAAAATTCCCCATGTCTGCGCCTATTCATATTGGCAACTATAATTCGGTGTCCAACAGGGTTTCTATCATGTCTAAAACCGTTACGCCGGATTATTGTGTAGTGGCTTCCAACGCAGTTCTATCAAAGGATTATTCAAACTTGGGCAATGAAATCTTACTGGGTGGCATACCCGCCAAATTGATTCGAAAAAACTTTTCAAGAGATTGGGAAGGTGAAAAATTGAGCATAGAAAAGCTGCTGATCGTTTGTCGCTGACGCTTTAGTACAAGGGTTCTCCGTTGAGGTCGGTGGTCAGTATTTCAGACATGTAATCGAAAAAAGGTCTAAGTTTTTGAAACACCTCCACAACCTTTGTTGAAAAATCTTCAGACAAAGCTTGTTTGTCGTCAAAGTGATGCTCCACTACAAATTGTTTCCACCGAATGAAATCGATATTTGGATGGTTTTTGTCAAAACCTTTAGGAGCTGTTTTTAAAGATTGCCCGACCAAACCACCAAAAACAGATTGAAACTCCGGATTGCCAACAATCTCTTTAATACCGGAGGCATCTGCTTCAAATTCTTTACGAATGCGCAGTAAATCTTCGGGTGAAGGCTGCCAGAAACCACCTGCAACAAAGGTATTTCCAGGCTCGATATGAAGATAATAACCACCTCTGTATTCCGGTTTTACACGGTGAAAAACCCCACCGAAATGTGTTTTATAGGGCGTTTTGTCTTTTGAAAAACGCACATCCCTGTAAATGCGATATACTTTGACGTAATCGATAAAATCGGTTTGTTTGAGTTGATCCGAAATTTCTTGAAACAGCGTTTTGGTTGCGTCATTCGCTTTTTCATAAGCATCTTTATGAGTGTCAAACCAAGGCCTATTGTTGTTGGTTTTCAGCTCAGTGAGAAAAGTAAAAGTTTCGTTTATAACCCTGTTTATAGCCATTTTTTTCTTTTAAAAAAGAGTAAAAGTCCTAAAGAAATCAAAACCATGACACCCCAAACCACATAATAACCTTCGCGCATATTCAATTCGGGCATATAATGAAAATTCATACCGTAAACCCCGACGATAAAAGTAAGCGGAATGAATACCGTTGAAATAATCGTGAGCACTTTCATCACACTATTCATTTTGTTGCTCACGCTACTCATGTACATGTCCATAAGTCCCCACAGCATATCTCGATAGGTTTCTAGAGTTTCGATAATTTGAATGGTATGGTCGTATAAATCGCGAAAATACTTTTGTGTACTTTGTTCAATGGCCGGGTAGGAATTTTTATCTAAACCACTCACGACTTCCCTCAGTGGATAAATTGAGCGGCGAATGCGGATGGCTTCTCGTTTGAGATTTTGAATGTCGTTGACCAACTCTGCATTCGAGTTGTTGATGAGTTGGTCTTCTAAATCTTCTATTTTTTCGCCCAAAGTTTCCAAAATTAAAAAATAGTGATCTACCACAGCGTCCAAGAGGCAAAACAATAAATAATCGGCTTTTTTACCACGGATTAAGCCACGAGGTTCTTCTATACGGGTTCTGATGGAATCGAAAACGTCTTTTTCGGTTTCCTGAAACGTAAGCAAGGTGTCGCCGGAAAGAAATAAAGCCAAATGCTCAATGACCAATTCGTTTTGTGGATTGTAATAGAGCATCTTGGAAATGATAAAAAGCTTGCCATCCGGCAATTCTTCCAGTTTTGGGCGATGGTTGGTGTTAAGGATATCCTCTATATACAGCGGATGCAACTGAAAGAGTTCGCCTATTTTTGCAATACTTTCTAAATTGTTTAATCCGTTAAAATTAATCCATTTAACTAAGTTAGTCTCTGGTACTACTTTAAACGAATCTAAATTTGTGAAAATTTCCTTTTGGTAATTATCTTCGGTATATTCATAGGCCTCAACATGAAAGGTGTCGCGCTCATCCTTGTCACCTAGATATACAAATGAGCCGGGTGGTAGCCCCACTTTTTTGTGTGCTTTTCGCTCTCTTTTACTTTTTTTGGTAGATTTTGCCATAAAGCACCTGTTTTCAGCTAATCTATAGCAATTTTGCGAACTGCGCAAACGCCTATTATTTATGTCTCGATTTTAATACCGCTTCGATATCTGATAGCTTAAAACCTTTTGCTTGCAGGAGAATAAGGTAGTGAAATAGCAAATCGGCAGCTTCGTTTTTGAAGAGTTCATCATTATGGTCTTTGGCTTCGATGACGGTTTCCACAGCTTCTTCGCCTACTTTTTGTGCTATTTTATTGATCCCTTTTTTAAATAAGGAAGCCACATAGCTTTTTTCATCATCTAAATTTGTCTTTCGTTCTGCAATAATTTCTTCCAACTGTGAAAAAAAACCAAAACCGGATTCGTTTTTTTCTGCCCAGCAAGTAGCTGCACCGGTGTGGCAAGTAGGACCGTGCGGTTTGGCGTAAACCAACAAAGCATCTTGGTCACAATCGATTTTCATCGCATCAAAAAAGAGAAAATTTCCACTTTCTTCACCTTTTGTCCACAGCCGGTTTTTACTTCTGCTAAAGAAGGTAACCTTGCCGCTTTCTTTGGTTTTCTCAACTGCTTCGCTGTTCATATAGCCGAGCATTAGAACTGTTTTGGTTAGCGGATCTTGAACAATTGCAGGTACAAGAGCGTCCGGGTATTTATCAAAATGTATTTTCACGATGCATATTTTGTATGGCAAATTTATGTAATCCTATCGGAAAGCTGCCTATTATTTGAGTAAATGCTTTCAACAATTCTTTAAATATTCTTATTAACAAACTTTTAGAGTTCTTTAGTGTTCGACTATCTGTTTATCTGCTAAATTTGCAGTCAAATCGTTTTATATATGTACAAAAAGCACATTTACTTATCTTTGTTGCTTCTCTCTTTATGGGCGTGCAAAAACCAGGCAGAAGGCTATCGTCTAAACGCCCAAATAGATGCTTTGCCGGCAGACACCAAAGTATATCTTTCTCGTTTGGAAGGTTTAAATTTGGCAACAGTTGATTCGGCTATAGCTGTTAATCAAGCAGTTCGATTTGAAGGTGTTGTTCAGGATACGACCATTTATTTTTTATCTTTTGAAAACACGGGAGGTGGCATCCCATTTTTTCTAGAAAATACTGATATACAGATAAAAGCACATTTGGATTCTCTCTACAATGCCACGATAACCGGTAGCCAAACCAATACGGACTTGATGACTTACCGAAATGCATCCAACGAATTGAACCAGAAAGGCAGCCAAATTTTTCAGCAAGCCCGTAATTTAGATCCTGCCGATACGATCCAAGCAAAAGCCATGCAAGATGCTTTTGAGAAAGTACAGGAAGAGGCCGATGCTTTAAATAATGATTTTGTCAAAACGCATCCAAACAGCTACGCGAGTTTATTTGTGTTGTTCGATATGTTTTCTTTCGAAACAGAGGACAAATTCAAATTATCTGAATTGTACTATTCTTTAAACGACAACATCCAACAATCCCTTTTAGGGAATGCTTTTAGAGAACAATTAGAGCGATATCAATCTTTGCAAATAGGAGCCGTAGCCCCCGATTTTATAGGGCCGTCCGCCGATGGTGGTGCGGTAAAACTCAGCCAAGTAAAAGGCGCTGTAACGGTACTCGATTTTTGGGCTTCATGGTGTGTGCCTTGCCGAGCAGAAAACCCAAGGTTGGCAAAAATGTATGACGATTTGAAAGACAAAGGCCTCGAAATCGTGAGTGTTTCCCTTGACAGAGACGGTGCGGACTGGCGAGAGGCTATCAAAAAAGACGGTATGACCCAATGGCATCACGTGTCTAATCTTATGTTTTGGGAAGAACCCATCGCTCGCGAATACAACGTGCTTGCCATCCCACAAACCTTTGTTTTGGACGAAAACCTGACCATTATTGCTTCAGATTTGCGCGGCGAGGTTTTAGAAGAATTTGTGCGGGCGCGTTTTCAGTAATTTTCCGAATCACATTCAAGCACAATGATGCGGCTTAAATTCGTTTGAGTTGTTGTTGCATCATTTTGATTTGCTCTGTCAACATGTTTTGTTTGTCGAGCTTTTTAGTTTCCGCCAAAAGTTGTGTAGCTTCTCTTTTCCTGCGCTTGGTGAGTGCAATGCCCGCCAGATTGAGTTTGGCCAAAGCAAGATCGTGTTTCATGGATAAGCCTAACGAAATGGCCCTTTTGAAGAGTTTTTCGGCTTCATTCATGTTGGTTTGAGAAACCATCAAACCTTTTAAATAGTAGAAATATCCTTGCTGTTTTCGCGTCAGTGAAGCCTCGGGACTTTTTATTTTGTTTAACCATTTATCGGCACCTACAAAGTCTTGTTTGCGCAATCGAAAAAAGGCCAACAAGATGATTTCGTTTTTGAAATAGAGCAATACGAAAATACTTGAAAGCAATACATACATAATGCCATTGCCAATAAAACCTTCTATAAATTGATAGACGGCCCAGCCAAAAATCAAAACAGCCAAGGCCAACTTTATGTTTTTATGAAACATGCGAATCGTGTTTAGTGGCACAAAAGTAACAAAAACTTCCAGATGAAAGGGAATAGATTTTGCTTTTAATCTACTTTTATTCGCAGGTACTTTTTGCTGTAAATCCAAACCTGAGTTCCGATTTATCATTCACACTTAAAGAACTCATAAATATTGAAAGACCTCAAAGCTTAAGAAACCTTCAGATGAGGGGATTGAAATATGCCTAAGTAAAATATGTTGAAGATCGTGTAAGCAACTTTTAAAAATTTAACCCGCATGCCACTGTCACTCTATATATATTTTCGCTGAGCCCCTCGACTGCGCTCGGGGTGACATTCCCCTCAACTATGATCGAGACGTCATTCCCTTTCATGAGCTAGCGATACTACCTGACGGGCGTTTCAGAGGTTTACCTGTATAAAAAGTTTTTAATCGGCAATTGTATGTGGTTTGTGGCTTATTTTAAAGTTACAAGAATTTGCAATAAAGCACATTTTGTTTGCTTCCTCGTGCAATTTATTTGCTTTTTCAATCATATTTTGTTCCTTGATTCTTACCTTCGGATTAAGCGTAACCTCGGTAAATTTTCCGCTGCCATTTTCCGTTTCTTCCAAAATTCCGGTTGCAGCGTCAACATATTCGGTTACTACAATGTTATGCGCCGAACACAAGTGCAAATACCAAAGCATATGGCAGGCAGATAGCGAAGACAAAAAAAGGTCCTCCGGATTGTATCTCGTCTTATCTCCTAAAAATGAAGGGTCGGACGAACCCTTAATCTTATCGTATTTTCCTTCAGCTATGATCTTATGGTTTCTTTTATAAGACTTGTAATTGAGTGTTCCACTCCCCTCGTTTCCCGTCCACTCAATTTTTATTTCATATTTGTGTTTTTTCATTTGAATATCTTGTTAGATTTCTAAAATGCTTTATAAAGTTTTACTGATATGAATTATGCTGGTTTTAGAATCCATTTTTTGTCGGTTAGCAACAAATTTACTTAGAAGTACAAAGCTTGAATTTACAATTTTTCAAGTCATAAATTATTGGATGTGCTGTTTTGCGGATGGTTTATTTTATTCTATTTTGTAGTTTTTCCACCCATGGCAGTAAACACGCTGTCGATTGGTTCCCAAAGTTCTATTTTATTTCCTTCGGCATCCATAATATGGACAAATTTTCCGTATTCAAATGTTTCTATGCTATCTACAATTGTTACGCCATTATCTTTGAGTTTCTGTACAAGTCCTTCTATATATTGGACTCTGTAGTTTATCATAAATTCTTTTTTTGAAGGGGCGAAATAGTCACTCCCTTGTTTAAACGGGCTCCATTGCAAGTAATTTATTTCGTCTGGCCTATTTGCGTTTCTAAATTCAAAGCTTGAACCCCATTGATTGACTTCAAGTCCCAAATTTTCAGCATACCATTCTCTAGCCTTTTCAGGATTATCTGAGAAAAAGAAAATCCCACCAATTCCTGTCACTTTAGGTGTTGTGTCTCGTTGCAAATTTTTTTCGTCTGATTGTTCTTTTTGTTCATCCATGTTTTTGGTTTTCAAGTTACAGCTTTCAAATACAGTTGTATTATAAAAAAAAGGTTGCCGCCTCATGACCGCAACCTTACATTATGGAGCGTCAGCATCCGTCAAATCAAATCCCAACCACTTCTGTAGGATCTCTTTACAAACTGGTTAACATCATCAAAATTGGTTACTTTCATGTTTTCGTAGTCCCACAACAATTTGATGTCTCTACCCGGATAGTCAAATCCACGTCCGTTTTCTCGAGGCTTTCTGAGGTCTGTTCCCCTAATGGCTAAGTTGGCCATCAGTAAAGTTTCTGTCAGAGGTCCGGAAATTTCAAAAGGCGCACTGAGTTCTTTGTTTCCGTAACCGGCAATACAGCCTTCCACCCACTGTGCATAGTGCCCGTCTGCACCGTCGGGAACACGAGCTATGGTTTGTGGCACTTGAATCATATCGGTAAGTGAAGTAGGCAGCAATCTTGGATTGGCACCATATGTGTCGCACATCATTTTCCCCTTAGTGCCAATCATCAGCACCCCGTTACCACCATCGCCAAAAATTTCGCCGGGACCCAATTCTTCTGGTCGGGAGGGTTGAATGCCACCATCCATCCAGTGAAGCGTCAAATCGCCATCCGTTTTGTCATTTTCTGGAAAGGTTAAGGTAGCATGGCTGGAAGGGGGGCAACTTTCCGGGAAATAACCTCGCTGAAATTCGTCCACATAAACACTTCCTACACTGCAATGTACATCTTTAGGATATTGAAGTCCTAAGATGCGAAAGGGTGCTTCTACCAAATGGCAGCCCATATCGCCAAGTGCTCCGGTGCCGTAGTCCCACCATCCGCGCCAGTTAAACGGAACAACTTTATCTCGATAGTCTTTAAACGGCGCAGTTCCTAGCCACAAATCCCAATCTAGCGTTTTCGGGATTTTAGCTTTTTGGTCGGACCACGGGATACCTTGTGGCCAAACCGGTCTGTTTGTCCAGCAATACACCGTGTGTACTTTGCCGATGATACCGGCGCTATACCAATCCATCATTTGTCGCACACCGTCTCCTGAGGCACCTTGATTGCCCATCTGGGTGACCACCTTGTATTGTTTGGCAGCCTCGGTGAGTTTTCTTGCTTCGTAAATATCGTGTGTCAGTGGTTTTTGCACATAGACATGTTTGCCCAGTTGCATGGCTGCATAGGCTTGCACAGCGTGGTTGTGATCGGGAGTGGAGACCGAAACGGCATCAAAACTTCCCGCTTCTTTTTCGAGCATTTCGCGCCAGTCTTTGTAATATTTTGCTTTCGGAAAACGCTCGCGCGATTTTGCTGCACGTACATCGTCCACATCGCAGAGGAAGGCTATTTCTGCTTTTCCGGATTTGTAAAAACTATGGATGTCGCTCTCCCCTTTTCCGCCCACACCAATTCCGGCTATAAGCAGTTTGTCGCTAGGCGGGATAAAGCCCGGACCGCCCAATACATGGCGTGGTACTATCATAAATCCGGCACTGGTCAGGGTACTGAGTTTGATAAAATCGCGTCTGGTTGGTGTTGATTTTTTTGAAGTGTTCATGGTTTGTTTTAAGGTTATTGAGGTTTTAATACCCTAAAATTAAAAATTAATTCGACCCTGTGTAGAACAAATTAAAAAATTGAATTAATTTAACAATATTTAACAATAACCCCAAAGTAAACGTTTTATTTAAAAAAAAGACGCTTCTTATAGATTGCTTTTCAAAAATTCACTTATTTTCGTTTGTAAATACAGTTTTATGCAACCTCTAAAAGTTGCCGTCATCATGGGCGGTTTCTCCGAAGAATACAAAATTTCACTCAAAAGTGGTGCTGTGGTGATGAAACACCTCAATTCGCAACAATTTGAGGCTTATGCCATCATCATTACAAAGAAATTGTGGTACTACACGGATGATTGTGGCCGTCAAGTTCCTGTGAATAAACACGATTTTTCCATAGTCGTAGATGACAAAAAAATATGTTTTGATGTGGTTTTTAATGCCATACACGGTACGCCCGGTGAAGATGGTTTGATTCAGGCTTATTTTGATTTAATTGGCTTGCCTCAAACCTCTTGTGGTGCCTATCAAGCTGCCATCACTTTCAACAAAAGAGATTTGCTTTCCATTTTGAAACCTTATGGGATTCGGATGGCAAATTCTTATTTTGTGAACAAGGGAGACATTATAGATACCAATGCCATCATTGCTCGTATAGGGCTGCCTTGTTTTGTGAAGGCCAACCGATCAGGCAGCAGCTACGGCATATACAAAGTTCATCAAATTGAAGACTTGCTTCCATCAGTGGTAAAAGCCTTTGAGGTGGACGACGCCGTTCTCATTGAATCTTTTTTGGATGGTAGAGAAGTTTCGGTGGGTGTGATTCAATATCAAGGCGAAACCTTTGTTTTGCCGATAACAGAAATCATCACGGAAAATGAATTTTTTGATTACGAAGCCAAATACTTAGGTAAATCGGATGAGGTTACGCCCGCCGATATACCGGAGTCATGGGCAACAAAGGTGTCTGCTGTAGCCAAAAAAATATATGATGTTTTGGGAATGAAGGGATTTTCTCGTTCCGAATTTATATTTGTGGATGGTGAACCTCATTTGTTGGAAGTTAATACCGTACCCGGGTTAACAGAACAATCGCTTTTGCCCCAACAGGCCGAAAAAGCAGGAATTTCACTGAAAAATCTTTTTGAAAATGCCATCTATGAAGCCTTGAAAACTTCAACAAGTTGATTTCTGAAAATAGAATATTTGGTTTGGATGTGATGCGGGCTGCGGCTATTTTGATGGTTGTATTAGGCCATTGGACTTGGCTCAGCGGTTTTGCGTTGTCAAACTTTTGGGTGCAAGTAGCCGAACTCTTATCTTTTTGGGGGGTAGAAGTGTTTTTTGTGTTGAGCGGTTTTCTTATTGGGCGTATTCTTTTTGACAATTTTGTAAACCACACTTTTACCTTCAAAGCCTGCAAAAGATTTTTGATGCGTCGGTGGTTTCGAACATTGCCCAATTATTACCTGATTTTGTTTGTAAATTTTCTCATAGCCGACACTTTGGGATATGGTGTTGAAAATGGAGTCAGTTATTTCTTTTTTCTTCAAAATTTCAGTTCCAATCTCATCGATTTTTTTCCCGAATCCTGGAGCCTGTCTGTTGAAGAATGGGCTTACCTCCTACTCGCTTTGGGCCTTTTTGCCACCTCTGTTTTTATCAAGAAAAACAAGGTGAAAATCTTTTTGATTTTGACAGCTTCTCTTTGGTTTGTTTTTGTTTTCACAAAAGTGATATTTTTTAAAAACGCTGATATTTTTTCATGGAATGAGGCACTCAAAACGGTAGTTATTTTCCGGATTGACGCCATCCTCACCGGTGTTTTGGCTGCGTGGTTGCTCAAACAGTATGCAAACTTTTGCCTTTTTTATAAAAATAGCATTGCTTTACTCGGTTGTTTGGTACTCTTCTTTTTAGCCTTTTTACTTCCCAAGCTGGGGCTGGAAAATACAAATTCCTTTTTCTGGACGGTTTTATACCTGCCTATAACATCTATCGGGTTTGCCTGTTTTTTGCCGCTGCTGTACGTCTGGAAAACAAACAAATCTATTTTATCCAAACCCGTTACCTATCTCAGTAAGATATCGTATTCGGTATATTTACTGCATTACAGCATCGTTTTGCAATGGATAAATTACTTCTTGAGAGGCGCCGAAGCAACAGGCTACTTTTTGATCAACAGTTTGCTGTACATGAGTATTACCATTGTTTTGAGCGCAATACTTTACGAGAATTACGAAAAACCCATGATGCAGCTCCGCAATAGGTTTTGAAAGTCTATTTGGAACCCAATATTTACCATAGCTATTTAGTAACAAAAAGTGTAAAGATTTGTAAATTGCCTTCAAAAAAATGAAAAAGAAATTTCTCGTCTGCTTACTCTTCACCGTATCTATTTTGGCTTGTCAAAACACTTCCAGTCAAAAGAAACCCCACTCGGCAGCATTTGCAAGCACATCTGAAGTCGCGTATTTTGCCAGCGGTTGTTTTTGGTGTGTAGAGGCTATTTTTGAAAGTGTAAAAGGTGTACATGAAGTGATATCGGGTTACAGTGGTGGTTTCGATAAAAGCCCAACCTACTACGAAGTGAGCAACGGCACCACAGGGCATGCTGAAACAGTAGCTGTTTTCTATGACCCTAAAAAGATTACTTACCAAACTTTGCTCGAGGTATTCTTTGGTTCTCACGACCCTACCACGCTGAACCGGCAAGGTCCCGATCGTGGTTCGCAGTATCGGTCGGCTATTTTTTACAGAGGCGAAAAAGAAAAAACAGCGGCCTTGTCTTATATAGAAAAGCTCCGTACTGAAAAGATTTTCAAGGCTGACATTGTGACGGAGGTTGTACCGTTTGTCAAATTTTACGAAGCGGAAGATTACCATCAAGATTACGAACGCAACAACCCGAACAACCCGTACATTCAAAATGTTTCCATACCACGACTGCGACAATTTCAAGCAAAATTCTCGGCACTACTCAAAGAAAATCATTGAGTCGAATTTCTACTCGCCGCTATTTTCGTAAATTCGCCGATAGATTTTTTGAAATTTGGAAAAACACACCATAGAGAATCGATTTATAGCACTGAGTGCTATTGAATTAGGCGCAACGCTTCACCAAGTTTGGGTAAAAGATAAAAATGACGTTTCGCAAAACATTATTCTCGGATTTGAAGACACGCAGCAGTACGCCGACAATCCTTTTAGCATAGGCGCTACTATTGGCCGATACGCGGGTCGAATTTCCGGAGGTGGATTCCACATCAACCACAAACGATTCGAACTCTATCAAGAAGACGGTGTACACCTCCACGGAGGTCACGTGGGTTTCGGTCAGTTAATGTGGACTTTGGAATCCAAAACGGAAAGCGAAATCATCTTTACAATTTTAAGCCCGGACGGGCAAGAAGGTTATCCCGGCAATGTAGAAGTTAAGGCCGAGTATCGTTTGCTTGAAAATGGTTTTGAAATAGTATATAGTGCCAAAACTGACGCACCTACTTACCTGAATCTCACCAACCACGCCTACTACAATTTGGCTGGAAAAGGCCATATCCTCAATCACTCGTTGAAGCTCAACAGCCAATCCTATTTGGAAACAGATGCTAAGCTGCTCCCTTCCGGAAAATTGCTTTCCGTTTCAGCAACACCTTTAGATTTTATGTCCAATAGAGCCATCGGGGCACACCAAGCATTTAAAGGAATTGACGACTGTTTTTTATTGAACAAAGAAACTGACCTAGCTGCCGAACTCTTTGCCTCGGAAACCGGTATACGCATGCAAGTTCACACCAATCAACCTGCAGTTGTGGTGTTTACACCACCCGATTTTCAAAAGCAAAATAACTTATTTGAAAATAGGTACGATCGGTTTTCGTCTATTTGTTTTGAAACCCAATATCCGCCCGATGCGCCCAATTGCAATCAGTTTCCCTCGCCTTTGTTGTTACCCGGTCAGTTGTATGTTAATAAAACGCAATTCCTCTTCTCTGTTGAAAATTAATTTTATATATTTATGGCAGGTCGAATCTATTTGGAAAACAATTCGTTCAACTTAAATTTAAGGACAGAGGCGTTTTCTGATAAATGAAGCATTGTTTATCGGGGGATTTAACAAATCAATGGAGGTGACATTAAAAACATCATTCCAAAACATTTTATAAAAAATAAAAACAAACACATGAAAAAAATCAAATGGATATTAATTGTCATTGTTGCCTTGGGCATAATCGCTTACGGTTTTATAAAAGTAAGGCAAGCAAACACAAAGAAATACAGTCCGGAAGATACGGTAGGTTATATCAAAAATGATTTACAAATGTCTGTGTTCTACAACCGACCTTATAAAAAGGGGCGTCCCATTTTTGGCGGATTGGTTCCGTATAATGAAGTTTGGCGAACAGGTGCCAACGAAGCAACTGTTTTTACAACCAATAAAGACCTAACTATTAACGGACAACATTTACCCGCCGGTAAATACACCCTGTGGACGATTCCAGACTCTGAGCAATGGCAGGTTATCTTTAACGAACGTCAATATATTTGGGGGGTCACCAACGAGGGAGTAGCCAGTCGTGATCCACAATACGATACCGTAAATGTTTTTATTCCCATAGAAACACTTCCAGAAGTAACAGAACAGTTTACCATTTCGTTTGCAGAGCAAAACGGCCACGTGATGCTCCGTTTTGAGTGGGACCAAACCCGAGTATCTGTGCCTATTTCCTATTGATTTTTTTTTAAAGCATAAATTGCCCATCATGTTGCGTATTTACACTTTGCTTTGTGGCTTACTTATCCTTGGAACTTACCCATTGATAGGACAAACCAAATTTGAAAAAGAAAGTCGCGTCAAAGAAAGTGAAGTTCCCGATGCCGCAAAGGCATTTGTCTCATCATTGACAGAAATTAAAAATCTTAAATGGTATAAAGAAATAAGCACAAGCGGACATAGCATAGAGGCAAAGTTCAAAAAAGACAAAGCCAAATACAGTGTTGAATTTGACACGCTTGGAAACTTGGAAGATGTCGAAAAAACTGTTGATTGGGAAGCTATTTCCAAGGTTCAGCAAGATAAAGTCGCACGAAGATTAGACTCTGTCTTTTCTAAATTTTCAATCCAAAAAGCACAGCTCCAATACAAGGGTAGCCTTGAAGATCTTAAAAATTTAATTCAAACCGACCAAAGAAGTCCGAAAATTGAACTGGCTTTTGAATTGATTGTGAAGGGCACTAAAAAAGAAAAACGACAGTATGAAATCCTGTTTTTGGAAAGCGGACATATACACAGTATAAATGAAATTATATTTAAGATTGCCGACCACCTTATGTTTTAAAAGCTGGTGTTTGGCTTTTTTTTTATTTTTGTTTACTCACACGGTTTCATCTCAAACTTCATATGCTTGGGGATTGCTTCCTGCTATCAATTTGAATAAGGGTTTTGATAACAAATGGAATTTGAATTTTACAATAGAATCCCGGCAGTTTGTTCAAAAAGGTATTTTTAACCAAACAGCCAACTCCGGATATACATATGAATTGACAGATTTTTCTACGGTTTTGTCAAAAAAAATTGGTTTGCAATCCTTTTTAGGCGGCGGTTATACACTGCGAATCAGAGACCAAAAAACGCAACACAGAAGCATACAGCAATTTACAGTTGTTAGCAAATTAAACCATCTGAGACTCAGCCATCGGTTTACTTCCGATCAAACTTTTTTTAAAGATGACAAACCCGAATTTAGAGTGCGGTACCGAATTGGAAGTGAAATTCCCTTAAACGGACAATCTGCCGATGTTGATGAATTCTACCTAAAACTCAGCAACGAGCTCCTCAACAGCTGGCAAGATCAAGATTATGATTTAGAAAACAGACTTGCCGCTGTTTTGGGATATAAATTTTCAGATACTAACAAACTCGAAGTAGGTCTCGATTACAGAATAGACGGTTTTATAGACGGTTTTGCAGCACATGTTTTTTGGGTGCGTGTAAATTGGTATGTTAAAATATAGTCGAAAGACTAGCTTCGATGTTTGATGAAGGTGATATCAAGCGTAAAGAAATTTCAAATCATCCAATACTTTTCTTACTTTTATACATTATATTTTGCCATGTCAGTGGGTCGCCAAAAAAAACATATCAATCCGGATAAACTTTCAGAAATCAGAACGATACGCGAGGGGTTGCTCAACGCAGAAACGCTGTCTCAGAACATATTGAAAGGCGACACCACAAGCCTGAGCAAAGCCATTACCTTGCTCGAAAGCACACATAAAAAGCACCAAAAGGAAGCGACAGCACTTTTAGAAAAAATTATTCCAAAAACCGGTAAATCAATTAGAATAGGTATAACCGGTGTTCCTGGTGTGGGCAAAAGCACTTTTATTGAGCAATTTGGTTTACATTTTATCCGGCAAGGTAAAAAAGTAGCTGTTTTAGCAATAGATCCAAGCAGTCCCGTTTCCGGTGGCAGCATTTTGGGCGATAAAACCCGTATGGAAAAACTCTCCAGCCATCCAAATGCTTACATTCGGCCCTCTGCTGCGGGCAGCACGCTCGGTGGCGTAGCCAAACGTACCCGCGAAACCATTTACTTGTGCGAAGCCGCCGGATTTGACGTGATATTTATCGAAACCGTTGGTGTTGGACAAAGTGAAACGCTTGTTCACAGCATGACCGATTTTTTCTTATTGATGCACCTTACGGGTGCCGGAGACAGCCTGCAAGGCATCAAGCGTGGCGTGGTTGAAATGGCCGACGCCATAGTGATTAACAAAGCTGACGGCGACAACATAGAACGTGCCCGTCGTGCCAAAAACGAAATACAAAATGCACTCCATATTTGGTCGCCCAAGCCCGGGAACTGGCTGCCGCCCGTGCTGATGTGTAGTGCCATCGAAAACAAAGGCATTGTGGAAATTGCACAAGTAATCGATTCCTATCTTGAAGAGCACAAGAAAAGTGGTCATTTTGAGAATAAGCGAAAAGCACAGCAAAAATTTTGGTTTAATCAGGCTTTGGAATCTCAGCTTAAAACAGATTTTTATGAAAATAAAACTGTGAAATCGGAACTGAAAAATATGGTAAAATCCCTCGAAAGCAAAAACAGCAATCCATTTGTTTTGGCCGATGAATTATTAAAAAAATATTACCAAAGGCTGTCTGAAAACACTTGATGTATTGTTATTCCTTATTTTTACAAAAATTTTAAAATGAACTATATACTTTTCGATGGAACAGTGCGAAATCAACTGTTGCCTTTTACTTTCACTAGACCTGTAGCAGATATTCGAATCGGCATACTGACCATTAGAGAAAAGTGGGAGACCTACCTCGATACCACCACCACAACCCTAACAGAAGATTACCTAGGGCACAAATATCCAATGGTTGAGCTGTCTGAAAATGTTATGATTAATGCCTCTTTTTTGCCCAATCAAGAGTTGGTAGAAATCGTCAAAAACCTCGGCAGGCATCAAGCCGTTTTTTTCGAAGAAGAAGTCATTGCATTTTTCACTGAAGACGTACAAGAGACGGTTCATTTTGAATCATACGAAGCCATAGAATTTGAAGGCGAACTTTTACGTTTAGAATATCCGTGGGATATTTTCAGTAAAAATGGCAGGGCCATTCAAGACGATTTTGACTTGCTCACTTTGGGCAGACAATCCATGCCGCTCTCTCCTACCAACAAAGTCTTGTTTCAAGAAAATATTTTTTTGGAAGAAGGCGTCAGCGTAGAGTTTGCGACACTCAATGCATCAAAAGGTCCTATTTACATCGGTAAAAATGCCGAAATCATGGAAGGCAGTATCATTCGTGGTCCATTTTCTCTTGGTGTAGGTGCCACGGTTAAAATGGGAGCTAAAATATACGGCCCTACAACGATTGGCCCTTATTGCAAAGCAGGAGGCGAAATAAACAACTCCGTACTTTTTGGGTACTCCAACAAAGGTCACGATGGATTTTTGGGCAATTCCGTTTTGGGCGAATGGTGCAACCTCGGCGCAGACACCAATACTTCAAATTTGAAAAACGATTATGGCATCGTTAAAATATGGAGTTACGAGGCACAAAAATTTGTTTCTACGGGCTTGCAGTTTTGTGGCTTGATGATGGGGGATCACTCAAAAAGCGCCATCAATACCATGTTTAACACCGGTACGGTAGTTGGGGTAAATGCCAATATATTTGGTGCAGGTTTTCCTCGAAATTTCATACCGTCTTTTTCTTGGGGCGGTCCGGCCGGTTACAAAGTCTATCAGCCGGATAAGGCCATACAAGTGGCATCAGAAGTCATGCGGCGCAGAGATGTGGAATTGACAGAAGAAGACAAAAAAATTCTGGGACACATTTTTGAGATCACTAAAACTGAGCGAAAATAAAAAAGCCTGCGTAAGAGCAGGCTTTTTATTCTAAAACGGGAATTGCTTAATAAGCAGATTCTTTTTTAAAGTGTTTGGTCAATAGGTAATAAACCACAGCACGATATTTGTTTCTGTTGCTACGTCCGTATTGTTCTATAACTGCTTGAATTCCTTTGTCGAGTTCGGGGCTGTCTTTAAGACCCAATTTTTTAATAAGGAAGTTTTGCTTTACACGATTTAGCTCGTCAGCATCTGAACCTGAGACTGTTGAAGCATCGTCATTGTAGATAGATGGGCCACAACCTATGACGACTTTCGTCAATAAATCGTGATCCGGTGTTACACCGCATTTTTCTTTTAAGTCGGCGGCATACTTAGCGATTAATTCATCTCTTTTACTCATTTGAATGTTTTTTTAAATTAATATGTCATAAAAATAAACATTTATCTAATAGATTCGAAGTAATTCGTTAAAATTTTATTATTTCTTAATCTAGGTGTCATAATTTCTAAGATTTTTGGTTTATCAAAAGACAAAAAACACTGTTGCAAGCATGTATCCAAGGTGTCTTCATCACTAGCTGAGAGATAACTGAAACCATACATCTCGGCAAAAAGGGATGCATTTCTTGTGTGTGTGGTTTCGAAAAAATGCGCAAAATTATCTGTTTCTTCATATCCGGGTAGAATTCTAAAAATGCCACCGCCTGCGTTGTTTATCAAAATGATGACAAAGTCTTTTGGAATGTAATTGTTCCACAGTGCGTTGCTGTCATAAAAAAAACTCAAATCTCCTGTAATCAACACGGTTGGACGATCCGAAGCTACGGCTGCACCAATTGCTGTAGATGTTGAACCATCTATTCCGCTAGTGCCGCGATTGCAAAAAACGTGAATATCAGGATGCAAATCAAAGAGCTGTGAATACCGAATGGTGGAACTGTTGCTGAGTTGCAGTTGCACATTTTTGGGTAGGTTTTTGAAGATTTTGTCAAAAACTTTCAAATCAGAAAAAGGAATGATTTCCAGATAATTATCGTGATTTGCAGCATGCGTTTTTTTACAAAACAACCATTGGTCTCTGTATGAATATTTGTCGGAAGCATCAGGCAGGTTCGTCTTGTCGAATAAGAAATTGGGATCTGTATTTATATGTTTTTGCAAGCGAAAAAAAGTGTCGTAGGCAACCGTATCGTCCACATGATAGTGCTTGAGTGATTTACAATTTCGCAGAAAACTTTTAATTTTTTTGGAAACCACCATTCCGCCAACGGTCAACAGGATTTCCGGACACAGTGCGTTGCGATCATCATCTGCGAGCGGTGCAATTAACTTGTCGATGCTGTTGATGAAATGCGGGTGGTGCCAATTAGACGTAGTTTCCGTCAACACAATTAAATTGGAATCGTGGGCCAGCTTTTCTGTCACTTTCGGATTGATGCGATTGGGTGGCATAACGCCACACAGCAACATTTTACGTTTAGATTGTTGCCAATCGAGTAAAAAATGGTTAATATTTTCTAAGGGTTCTCGCCTATCAGATTTGTTGAGATGGACAAATGAAAAGTCTAGTTTTTTTTCCGTCAAGTTGTAGAGTGGCTCTTCAAGTGGAATGTTAACATGAACGGGCAAACTTTCTGTAAAACAAGTTTTTATGGCATTTTCAATTTGTACTTTGTCAGATGAGAATTGATTTTCATTTCCTGTCAAGTTAGCTGTGTAACCTATATGATTGGCAAATACATTTTCTTGTCGGATGGTTTGTCCGTCTCCAATATCTATAAAATGTTTTGGCCTGTCCGCAGATAGAATTAACAGCGGTATTCTGCTATAGTAAGCTTCTGAAATGGCAGGATAGTAATTTAGCAAAGCCGAACCCGAAGTACAAACCAAGGCCACGGGCTTGCCGGTTTGTTGCGCCATTCCTAAGGCAAAAAAAGCGGCAGCTCTTTCATCTACAATACTGAAGTTTAGGAAGTATGGGTTATTTGTAAATCCCAAGGTCAACGGTGCGTTTCGCGAACCCGGGGAGATGACTATTTTAGAAATTTTGTAAAATTGACAAGCCGATGTGATGGCTTGAGCTAAAGGAATTTCAGAGTATTTCATATCTACACAAAGATACGGAAACAAAGGTTTTGAGAAATGCGTAGCCAACAAAAAAATACGCTTTATTCAGCACAAAACAGTTCCTGTTTGACTTTTAAGAACTATGCTTTCAAAATTTGGGATAACTTTTGGTTAAACAAACGAACCTCTTCCGGTGTGCCAATACTGATGCGACACCAATCTGTAAAAGGCGGAAAAGGTCGTCCTACGAGTATGCCTTGTGCTTTGAATTGTTGGTTGAGCCAGTTGATGTCTTTTCCTGATTTAAAAAACACAAAATTGGTTTGCGAAGGAATATATGGGAGGTTCAGTTCGTCTAAATGTTTGTAAATAATTTGCTTACCTCCTTTTATTTGCTGCAAACTAAAATTGTAAAATTCGGTATCTTCCATGGCTGTGCGTGCGGCAACAATCGCTGCAACATTAGTAAAAGCCACAATATTTGCTTTAATTTTCATTGCGATTTCCGGTTTGGCAACGAGGTAACCTATGCGGAGCCCGGCGAGTCCGTAAACTTTCGAAAAAGTACGAGATACAATTACATTCTTATCCGCTTTTACCAATGAAATCATGGATGGATAACCCGGGTCATCTATAAAATCGTAATAGGCTTCATCGCTAAAAACAATGGTTTTGGACGATACGGAACGGCAAAAGTCCACCAAGTCATTCTTGGGAACGATGGTGCCGGTCGGGTTGTTGGGGTTACATAGGAAAACGAGTTTTGTTTTATCAGAAACTCTTTTTTCAATTTCTTGCAAATCGTATTCGAGTTTTTCGTTTACCGGCACCCAATTGATGCTGGCACCCCATTTTTCGGCAAAATCCATCATAGCCAAAAAAGTGGGTTGCCCGGCTATGATTTCGCCTCCATTGGCAGCAAAGGTAAGCCCGGTAATGCGAAGGGCTTCTGTAGAACCCCCTGTAAGGACGATATGATTGGGCGTGACGCCTTCTTTCTGTGCTAAAAGAGATACGAGTTCATCGCCGTACTGATAAGGATATCGGCAAGCGATATCAAAGTGATCTACAATGGTTTGGCGTACTTTTTCTGACGGGCCGTAAGGATTTTCGTTTGAACTTAACCGGATCGGATTTTCGAACGGCCTAGGTCTGAATTTTTTCTTTTCTGCAGCCGAAAGGGTTTGTACAAATCCGAGGCCGGATACCAAGGCCAAACCACCGGTAAGTGAGGTTTGTCTGAGCCATTCACGTCTGTTGAGTGCCATAGTTATTTGATTTGTAGATTTTTAAACTACTCAAAAATATTAAAAAAAGCCTAATCAACCCACATGAAAAGATTTTTTTATCGAATCCACAAAACCATTATAAAAAATGAATGCGAATAACGCTGTTTTTTGACATGCGATAAATATTACAAAAACGGATTTATTTTACCATAAAAATACAGGAGCTGATATGTACAATAGAAATAACCGTGTTACATTTTGTGTTTCAGTAACTTTCGTTCCCGCGCCAAAAGCGTGTTTTTGAGCAACATGGCGATTGTCATCGGGCCTACACCGCCGGGCACTGGCGTGATATAACTCGCCTTTTTGCTGACGTTTTCAAAATCGACATCGCCGGTGATGCGGTAGCCTTTGGGTGAATTTTCGTCAGCTACGCGCGTGATGCCGACATCGATGACCACCGCGTCGTCTTTCACCATTTCGGCCTTCAGGTAGTTAGGCACACCCAAGGCCGTAATGATGATATCAGCTTGGGTGGTAATTTGTGCAATGTTTTTGGTGTGGCTGTGTGTGAGGGTCACGGTAGAATTGCCCGGAAAGCCTTTTCTGCCCATCAGGATACTCATCGGTCTGCCCACAATGTGACTTCTGCCAATCACAACGGTGTGTTTTCCTTTGGTTTCCACGTTATATCTTTCGAGTAGCTCTAAAATACCAAAGGGCGTAGCCGGGATAAAGGTGGTCATGTCGAGTGCCATTTTCCCGAAATTCATCGGGTGAAAACCATCTACGTCCTTATCCGGATCGATGGCCATAATTACTTTTTGCGTATCAATTTGTTCCGGCAAAGGCAGTTGCACGATAAATCCGTCGATGTTGTCATCTTGGTTGAGTTCGTCAATTTTTTTGAGCAGTTCGGTTTCGCTGGTGGTGCTGGGCAGTTTGATGAGTGTAGACAAGAAACCCACGCGCTCGCAGGACTTTACTTTGCTACCCACGTAGGTGAGGCTGGCACCGTCGTTGCCCACTAAAATGGCCGCCAGGTGCGGGACTTTTTCGCTTTTGGCTTTCATCTGATTGACCGTTTCGGTAATCTCTTCTTTAATTTGTTCCGATATTTTTTTTCCGTCGAGTAGGATCATGCCGGTTTTTTTTGATTAACGTAATTTTCTTACAAAAATAAAATACTTGTCACTATAAACTCACACAAAGTCATATTTATGACATTTTAATTTTTTTTCAATGTTTTTTGGTGTGGATTAACCTTCATTTGATGGATGAATAAAAAATTTGGATTTACACCAACGAATTGTTTTACTTTTACAAGGTTTGATTTATAAAATCTCCTAAAAACGCTTTTAAACTTTAAATAGTACAAAGATGAGACTATGCTGGATTTGCCTTCTGATACCTTTAGCCCTGCATGGCTGTTTCCCCATCAAGCGAACTACAACTGCGGATTCCTTTGGTAAAGTTGAGGGAAACTACAAGAGCAAAGACGGTCAAAAAGACCAAGCTTTTATTTTTAAAGATTATCAACTACCCGATAAATTCGACACTTTTTTAAGAGAAAAATACCAACTCCAAAAACATCAAACCAGAGGATATATTCCGATAGAAATAAAAGGCACTCCATTTTTTTTGATATACGACCGGTTTCAAGATGAAGATGTGTACCTAAATCTTTGGCCTATACTGCTTCAAAATGATGAGGAAGATACTCAAAGTCTCACCAAAGTTGTGAATGACAAAGAAAATGACCTGTCTAGTGATTTAACCCTAACAAACACATTTGAATTTATAGCTATCAGAATTTATGATGGAGATTTTAACAATGCCTTGATGCCCAAAAGCTTATTTGTCAATATAGCCAAGGATTACACCCAGCAACTTAAAGAAGAATACAAGCAGTATGTTTTAAAATCTAAGTCCTATTGAGTACGGTTTTCATTCACCTTCAAAGAATGACTGTTATGTTTGTAGTTGATGGTTGTGATATAAAATTTTAAAGACATTCCTTCAAGATAAGACCCCATTTGCTTGATACAACTATTTCGTCTTTGTTAAACACAGTATCCTCTAATAAGTCTGTAAGGCAATTTTTCTTCAAGTCGGGAATATCTACAACATAGTTATCGTCGCCATTATTTATAACAACCATTATTTTTTGATTTTCATAATTTCGTTCAAAAATAACAATGCCATTTTCATCATCTGTAAACAATGTTTTGAAGGTGCCTAATTGTAATTCGGGAAACTTATTACGGATTGAAATAAGTTTTTTATAATGTTGAAATAAAGCGGTGTTTACTTCAACTTTGTCAGGCTCATGTGTAGTACCATCTGCATTAAATATTTCGTCTTCATATTCTAGGTCGTTCCAAATCATTGGTTTTCTGCTATCCGGATCGTTTCCGCCCCACATGCCAATTTCATCGCCATAATAAATCATGGGTGCGCCCACATAGGTCATTTGCATAATGGCAAATAATTTTTGTAATGCTGTGTCATCTTCTTGAGGTTTTCGAGTGGAATAGTTGGTGTTGTTTGCGGCGATTGAAGCATTAAAATAGGTTCCCCAATCTCTAAAATTACCAATACCACGATTGCGATTTACAATATGCGATCCTATTCTATTGGAGTCATGACTACCAAATAAGTTTTGCGACACATAGGCCACACCATCGGGATACAACTCTCGAAGTTCTTTTAATTTGCTTGTGTACTCGCTTGCAACTATGCGCGTTGAATCAGGATTAAAAAAGAATTCGGCCGATGCAAAGGCAAAATTATAGTTCATTTCGCCATCAAATTCATCGCCTTGCATATAGGGCTTTACTTTTTCAGGGCTGTCAACAATTTCAGCAGTCATATAGGCTTCCGGGTTAATTGATCTCACATGTTTTCGCCATTGTTTCCAAAAAGGATGCCCAATGCAAAAGGCGACATCTAATCTCCAACCATCAATACCATATTCAATTCCTTTATCCTGAGGATTCATCCATCTTTTCGTAGCATTAAAAATGTATTGCTTAGGTCCATCTACAATTCCTGTACTGTCTTCTTTTAATTCAGGAAGTGATTTCACGCCAAACCATCCTTCATAATCAAACGTCGTTCCTTTTTCCTTATCATCCCACGATTTAATGATAAACCAGTCTTTATAAGGAGAGTTTTGTTGATTTTTTAAGACATCTTGAAAAGCAAAACTGTTGTAACCTAAATGATTAAATACGCCATCAAAAATGATTTTCATGCCTCGGTTATGGGCTTCTTCTATTAATTGTAACGCCAATTTATCGGCACTTGTCCAAACCCAAGTTGTAGGGTCTAACGGGTTTTCTGTGGCGATTAACTTTCTGTCACCATCCGGATCGGGGCCAAAATTAGGGTCAATATGGTGATAGCTTTCTGCGTCATACTTATGCAACGATGGCGATGTAAAAACCGGGTTTAAATAAATGGCTGTAATGCCCAAATCTTCAAGATAATCCAACTTATTAATAATGCCTTGCAGGTCTCCGCCGTAACGCCTTCTTAACAAATGTTTCCATAATTCCGGTTCTCCATTTGCTTTTTCATAATCTTGTAGTTGATACCAATCACTACCCCAAGGATGAAGGTTCCATTGTGTGGGTAGCTCCCTAGGGTCGGCACCTTTTAAATCTTCTATTGTAGGATTATTGAAGGGATCGCCATCACGAAATCTTTCTGGAAATACCTGATACCAAACTACCGTTTTTGCCCATTGTGGTACAAACTCACTGTTTTCCAACGTGGCTGTAGGCACATTTTTTGGCTGATTGCATCCTATGAAAATAACACAAAACAGAATAGATAACAGATTGATTATGTTGCTGAGAGAATACTTCATTATTGGTGGTTTTAAGAATATGCATGGCGTTTGGCTCACGAGTTTGCCATGTTCAATTTATTTAGTTATAAAGATAATGGTTTTCATTTAAAAATATCTAATTGATTAGAATGCAAGGCACATAATTCAAAAATTTGAGCCACTTCATAAAGAAACAGCTCATATAAATGTTTAGCCTTTCTTTTTTTGTGACCAATTGATACACACAAGGAATCACAATCGAATTCAAAAGTGTTGCAGTGAGTAAACCGCCCAAAATAACCACAGCCATCGGGCTTTGTATTTCGTTTCCGGGTTCACCTCCTTATTAATGCCGACGGAATTAATGCCAAACCTGTGGTGAAAGCGGTCATTAAAATAGGGTTTAATCTATCCAATTCGCCTAATTTAATTAGGTTGATAACGGTTTTGCCTTCTTTTTGTAAATCTTCATAACGAGAGACCAACAGAATACCGTTTCTGGTGGCAATGCCAAACAAGCTGATAAAACTAATGGTAGTGGCAATGCTCACAATCCCTGAAGTAAAGTAGATAATCAGAATTCCACCTATTAACGCCAAGGGTAGATCTATCAAAACTACAAATGCCAATTTTACATTTTTAAATTCGTAAAACAACAACACTTAGATTCAACTAATAATTACCACTAAAACACACCCCTTTTACCCTAAACTTCTCAGAGTCCTACCGCCTACTTCACCTCCCATTTCTCCTCCGAAATTTGTCCGTTTTGAGAAATACGCACGGTATATTTTCCTTTCGGTAAATAGTATTTTCCATTTTTGGCAGCGGTTGGTTTAAAATCTTTCTGCTTTTTCTGAATCGCTTTGAGCAAGGTTTCGTCGATGGTCAAATCGTTTTCCGCATAATTGAATCCGCGTACAGCCGTTCCCGAGTTTTGTTGCAACACATTTCCCTTTTCATCAGCAATGCTGAGTTGATAGGCTCCGGCATTCGCTGTAAAAAAAGTAAAAGTTGTTTTGGGTTCAAAAGCAGGTCGCCACGTACTAAAAGAATTTCCCCAACGCGGCGAAAAACGAACATCTTCTGGCTTAAAAAGTTTTAAAATTGGTGATGATTTTTCTTGTGCCAAAACTTGTAAATTCGCAATACTCGTTTTATAAAGCGAACGCCCGTGTGTGCCGATAACCAGGTCGTTTGCTTCCGGGTGAACGACCAAATCGTGTACGGCCACTTTCGGCAAACCTTCCGAAAACAACTCCCAACTGCCGCCCCGGTCAAAACTCACATACACGCTGTCATCCGTCCCTACATATAGCAAACCGGCCACTTTCGAGTCTTCCTTGATGACATTGACCGGCGACAAAGGCAGGTTGCTGCTGATGTTTTTCCAAGTTTTACCAAAATCTTCACTCACATAAACGTAGGGTGTAAAATCGTCCCAACGATAACCGTTCAGGCTCACATAAACCCTTTCTTTTTTGTGCGCTGAAGCCACCACGCGCGACACCCACAAGTCTTTGGGGAAGTTTGAGGATATGTTTTCCCAACTGCCGCCGCCGTTGCGCGTGACCTGCACCAAACCGTCGTCGGTACCGGCATAAATCAGCCCAAACTGAAACGGGGATTCCGAAATGGCAGTCAGCGTCCCGTAAGCTACGTTGCCGGGCTTGCCGCCTTGTGTCAAATCGGGGGAAATGGACTCCCATGTATCGCCTTTGTCTAACGAGCGGTGCAAATGATTGGAGCCGAAATACAAAATATCTTGGTTGTGGGGCGACAACAGTATGGGTGTTTGCCAATTGAACCTGTATGGCGATTCGCCCAATCCGTGCTGCGGTGTGATTCTTTCCGTTTTGCCTTTTGCCAAATCCAACCTAAAATAATTGCCGAATTGAAACCCGGTATAGACGATGTTTGCATTTCTACTGTCAATCTGTACCTGCATGCCATCGCCGCCCATGATTTCCTTGTACGGATATTCACCGTCGGCCTGCCAACTTTTAGAAGCGCGATAGGTATTGGCACCTTTCCAAACGCCATTGTCCTGCAAACCGCCATAAACATTGTAGGGTTTTTGGTTGTCCACATTAATATAGTAGAATTGCCCCACAGCCGGGTCGTTGGCTTTGAGCCAGTTTTGGCCGTCGTCGTAGGTGATGTTCACCCCGCCATCGTTGCCGTTGACCAAATGCCCCGGTAAATTAGGATCTATCCAAAGCGCGTGGTGGTCGGCGTGTACATTTTCTTTGTCGATAGACTTAAAGGTTTTGCCGCCATCTTCCGATTTGATGAGTGGCACACCACTGAGATATATCTGTTTGACGTCCTTCGTGTTGACGTTGATTTGGGCAAAATAATAGCCGTAGGAATAAAACAGATCATCGATGTAGCCTTCATGTGTTTTCTTCCAGGTTTTCCCACCGTCATCCGTGCGATAGACTTCAGCTCCTATGACCGGCGTGTCAAACAACTGCGCGTTGGCATCTTCGAGATATTTTGCCAAATCGATGGGTTTCACGCTACCATCACGAACGAGTTGCTTCACGTTTTCGGCGCGGTATTTTTCCTGAAAACCGTTGTTTTTCAAATAATCGTTGAGTTTTTTGTTGTCTAAATTTAAAAAGGCTTCGACATCCATTGTTTTAAAATCATCTTTGGAAAGCGCGTCGGTTTTGGGTTTTTCCGTGGTTTCAGGCCGGTGAAATTGGCTGTCGTGTACCGCATAAACCGTGTTTTCATCAAAGACTGCCAAGCCAATCCTGCCTACACCTTTTCCGGTTGGGAAGCCGCTTTCTGCAGTTGTCAGCAAAACCCAAGTGTCTCCGCCATTTGTGCTTTTATAAATACCTGAACCTGCGCCACTACCGTCAAAATTCCACGCTTTGCGGTCTTTTTGCCAAGCGGCGGCATATTGAACCTGAAAATTTCCGGGGGCAAAAGCCACATCAATGATGCCTGTGTTTTCGTCTATAAACAAGGTTTTTTTCCAGGTTTTTCCGCCGTCTTTTGTTTTGAAAACGCCTCTTTCTGCGTTGGGTGAATACAGATGTCCGACTGCACCAATGACCACTTCATCCGGATTGTCCGGATTGATGATGATGCGCCCGATGTGGTGCGAATCGGGCAAACCGACGTTTTCCCAGGTTTTTCCGTGGTCTGTACTTTTCAGGATGCCAATGCCGGCATAGGACGAACGCGAAGCATTGTTCTCGCCGGTGCCGACCCAAATCGTTCCATTTTTCCAATCTACGGCTATGTCGCCGATGTTTTGCGTAGGTGCATGGTCAAAAACAGATTCAAAGGTGGTACCGTTGTTGTGGGTAAACCACAAACCACCGGATGCATAGGCCACATAAAATTCGGTGGGTTTGTCGGGGTTGACATCCAAATCGACCACACGGCCGCTCATGATGTTTGGCCCAATGTTCTGAAAAGGGACGTTTTGCACAAGGGAATTTTTTGCCAGTATTTGTTTGTTTTCTAATGCTTTGAAAACTTCATCGGCGGGCGTGGCCGGTGTTTGTGCAATAAGATTTGCAACGGTAAAAAAACCGATAAGCAAACCGAAATAATGTTTATTCATGGGAAAGGTTTTAGCAGGGTTGGAAATGAAAGTCTAAAAATAAACAAAATCAGTTTAATTTCTATTCTTTTTTGACCGGCTGAAATGTATCAAACCAAAACAACACCACTCCCAAACCGATTAGGCCCAAGCCTGCTAAACTTTCAAACGGCCGGTCAATCAACATATAAATCAATACCCAAAGGCTGAACAAGACATAAATAATTTGAAGAAAAGGTTTCAGCGGGCTTTGAAAAGTACTTTTGTCTCTTTTGACAAACAGCAAAGAAACCACCGTAAGCGTTCCCATCAATTGCAATACAAACCCTGCATAGAGCAACACCTGCTCAAAGGTTCCGGTCATGGTAAGCAAAATACTGATCCCCGTGTTGAGCCACAAAGCGCGCACCGGAATGCCAGAGTTGTTGGTTTTGGCCAGTGGCCGCCACAGTTTGTAATCCTTTGCCATGGCATGCGTCACCCGAGGGCCAATCCATACGTACCCGCTGATGGTGCCGACCAACTGCAAGGCTATAAAAAAACTCACCCATTTGATGCCGTTCACCGGAAAAATATTAGAGAAGGATATATTGGCAACCTCTACTTTGCCCATCAATTGGTCGAAGGAAGCATGTTTGAGAAAGACGATTTGCAACAAAACATACACGATCATCACCAAAAGCGTACCGCCTATCAAGGCTTTGGGCAAACTGCTGCGCGGTTGGTCAATTTCTTCTACGATGTAAGCCGCAGCGTTCCAACCCGTGTAAGCATAGGAAACATAAATGAGTGAAACCGCGAAACCGGGCAATAAAATTTCGCGGCTCCAGGAAGCATCAAATTGGATGGCATTCACCGATTCCGGCGCGTACCAAAACCCAATGACAATCAAAGAAAACACAAAAAGCAATTTCAATGAAGTCACCACATCCTGAAACCAACCGCTTTGCCGCACATTAAAAGAATGCATGATACTCACCAAAAGGATGATGCCCAAACCAAACCAGTCGCCATTGGCTTTGCCCATAAATGGGTTGAGGTAGTCTGTCATGGCAATGGCGGCGATGGCGATGGGTGCCGAAAACCCGACCATGAGGGAAGTCCACGCGTAGAGATAACCCAAAAGCGGATGAAATATCTTGGAGAGAAAAATATAATCGCCACCCGAATTTTTGAAATGCGTACCCAATTCGGCATAGGTAAAAGCACCGATGAGTGCCATCACACCACCGATAAACCATAGCAAGACGATGCTCCAACTGCTTTTTAAGTCAACCAACTGAAACCCCAAACTCGTAAAGACGCCGGTGCCGATCATATTCGCAATGACCAGCCCGGCGGCAGTTTTCCATCCAATTTTAGCCTGTGGCATCATACAGTTTTTATGCCTACAGGCGTTGTGTTAAAGTTTATACGTAAGCCTTGCAAAATAGAAAGCTCCTGTTGTTCCCATCTGTACGGGTGCATATTTGAATACGCCGAAAAAACTATTGTCATATTCTTGTCTGTCAGGAAATACATCAAATACATTGTTGACACCAGCAGTAAATTGCAAACCGTTAAACAGTTTGACTGTACCGGTCAAATCGGTTACCGTTCGCGGGTCGTGTTTTTGCGAAACGCCAAACGGGAAACCGTTTCTTGTCACCTGACCAAAATAGGTATTTCTCACGAGAAAATTAAATCTGCCAATGGCGTAATTCAAATTGAGTATTGCCTTGTGCTTGGGGATGTTAGACTCAATCAAACTTTTTTCTTGTGGGCCAAAATACACATCTTCCTGACCGATAAATGCCTCGGGGAGGTTGTTGATGCCATCTTTTACGTTGTTGTCGTTGATGTTGTACAACAAAGATGCCGTGAGTTTGCCACCGCCCAAGCCGGTATTGTAATCGACCACCAAGTCCAATCCGTTGGTTTCGGTATCGACCGCATTGGTAAAAAACCGTCCGGTGGAAGCCCCAAATTGACCGAAAAGATCTCTGAGTTCAGGCACCGGATCGCCAAACGGATCATTGCCCAAACTTCCTGTCAAAATGATGCGGTCGTCTATTTCGATGCGATAGGCATCTAAAGTGAACGATAGATTTTTAAGTGGTTTGTAGGTAAACCCGACGCTATAACTCACAGAGGTTTCTTCTTCTAACTCAGGGATTCCGAGTTGTTTGGCAACCTCGCTGTCGTTTCTGAAGATTCCGGTATTGAGCAATTCGCCATCAACGATATCTGTGGCAATGTTGTTGAAAAACTGTTGGTGCAGCGATGGTGCCCTAAAACCCGTGCTGATAGCTCCGCGAACGGCCAACGCATCGGACAGTTCGTATCGAGCCGTCAACTTTCCATTGAATGTGTCGCCAAAATCGCTGTAATCTTCGTATCTTCCGGCAAGGCCAATCAGGAAATTGTCAGTGACCTCTGCTTCCAAATCTATATAAAAGGAAACGCTGGTTCTGTTTTCAGCAACGGCATTCAAGGGTGAGAATCCGGGAAACGATTGCGCGCCACCGTTGATAAAAGAAGCTTCTTCACCTGCCGTAATTTCGTAACGTTCGTACCTGAATTCAGACCCGATCGCCACGTTCAGGCCGTTGAGTATATAATCGTAATATTTTCGGGCATCCAAATTGACCGTGTTTTGAAAAAACTCGTGTCCACCGGCATCAAATTTGGTTGGGCTGTTGACCCCTAATGAGGGGTTGTTGCTGTTTTCGACGGTAAAATCAAAAATGTTTTCTCCAAGCGTGTTGCTCAAATCAAGATCCCACCGGCCCAGTTTGAAACGCACACCTGTTGACAGCGATTGGTCGCTGATGTCTGACAATAAAGAAGGTTGGAAACCGAACGGGAACAATTCGGGCACTACGTTGTCGGTCTCGCTTGGCAAACGTCTAAAACCGAAGCCTTGCCCGTCGCGGACATTCATTCCTCCCGACAGATAGAAAACGGCTTTGTCGGAAAACGGATATTCCAAATTTAGAAAACCTTGTATATTTCGAATGGCAGCATCACCTACCTGAAAGTTGAAATCATCACGTTCTAAACCATTTTCAGCCAATCTTTGGTCGTCAATTTCCCTGGCATTCGGGTTGCTGAAATCGTAAGCGAAAAAGTTACCAAATTCGGATTGGTCAAAAATAATCAAGTTGTGATTTTGGCTTCGGTTTGTTTTTTGGCGGTCGTTGAATCCCAAAGTGAGGTTGTAAAACCCGCCATCATCACCCAATTTGGCGCCGTAATTGAGATTTACATCTACCGTTTCCCCGTCTGCCCTTGAGGTTTGGCCATAAGTGGTATTGACTTCCAAACCGCTATCCTTTTTTAGGATCAGGTTGATGACACCCGCGATGGCATCTGAGCCGTACTGAGCAGAGGCACCATCCCGCAACACTTCCACGCGTTCGATGGCTGCTGCCGGAATCGCACTTAAATCTGTCCCGACCGAGCCATTGCCAAACGTGCTTTGGTTGTTGACCAATGAGGTGGTGTGCCTTCTTTTTCCATTGATCAATACCAAGACCTGGTCGGGACCTAAACCGCGAAGCGATGCCGGGTCGATATGCTCCGTTCCATCTGAGGCAGACTGCCGATTGTTGTTAAAAGAAGGCACTAAATAATTCAACATATCATTGATGTTGGTCTGCGGCAAAGTGGTTTTGATTTCATTTAAAGGCACCACATCTACCGGAACAGGCGTGTTGAGTTTACTCCTATTCGGATTGCGGCTTCCGGTAAGCGTGATTTCGCTCAGGCCCTCTGTTCTTGATTCGAGCGAAACATTCATGGTATTTCCCTGAACAAGAACTTCTTTAGCCTCAAAACCGAGTATTGAAAAAACCAGCGTTTGCCCCACTTGCGCCTGAATTTGAAACTTTCCGTCAAAATCGGTTGTGGTACCCATCTGCGTCCCTTTGATGACAATGTTTACACCCGGTAGCGGAATACCCGATGGGTCTGAGACAACGCCTTTAATAAAGTTTTGGGCTTGCAATGTGAGCCCGAATACCAACGATAGAAAAAATAGTTTTGTTTTCATAATCTTATTTATTGTGATGCCTTTATTGAATAGCATCTGTTAGTGTTGAATTTTTTTATAAAAAAAACCTCGCATAAAATATGGGAGGTTACTTACAGGTTTTTGACCTTTGTATCGGGTCAACAACTGCAGCAACACATTCGGAGTGTACACATAAGTTTTGTCATAGCAATAAAGAATTTAGTAAAATTTAAAGGGCAAAAGTATCACTTTTTTCAAATTCTACAAATCTGGTAGAGTTTTTTTTTTACACATAGGCACATACATATTTTTGATGACAAATAAATCCAAAAAAAATATATGATTTGAAGACGTTAAATTCATTTTGTGTGAATAAAAATATACTGCTTTAACACCCTCTACTGTTATTTTGTTAAAAAAAATCACTAAAATTGTTCGGTTTTTAAAAAATCAAACTTATGCAAAGTAGAATATCAAAGTTTATCTTCTTTTTATGGGTGCCTGCCCTACTCTTCTCTCAACAGCAAGAGTTTTCTCTCGAAGAAATATGGTCGGGAGCTTTTCGCACCCAATCTTTACAATCGCTCAACTCACTACAAGATGGTCAACACTACACTGTTTTAGAATATGACAGGGTCGCACGTGCATCCAAAATAGTTGTTTACGAATATTTGACCGGCAACCAAACAAAGGTTTTGATAGACGGGAAAGACTATCCGGAAGTGAAAGCTTTTGAGGATTACACCTTTAGTCGTGATGAAAAAAAACTTCTGCTCAGCACCGATTCCGAACCTATATTCAGAAGATCTTCCAAAGGTATTTATTGGGTTTTTGATACCGATTTGCAAAAACTGTTTCAGGTTTCAGACAAGCCCATTCAAGAGCCCACTTTTTCACCGGACGGATTGAAGGTGGCTTATGTGTTTGGAAACAATCTATTTGTAAAGGAAATCGGCACGGGAAAAACTACGCAAATCACCTTCGATGGCAAAAAAAACAGCATCATCAACGGTTTGACAGATTGGGTTTACGAAGAAGAGTTGTCTTTCGTACGCGCATTTGATTGGAACCAAACCGGCGACAAAATCGCCTTTATCCGTTTTGACGAATCTGAAGTGCCCGAGTTTTCGATGAGCGTTTTTGGAAAGGAATTGTATCCGCAAGTGGAAACCTTCAAATACCCGAAAGCAGGAGAAAAAAACTCAGCAGTTTCGTTGCACATTTATAACCTGAACAATCAAAAAACTTCCCCGGTAGATTTGAGTGATTACCAAGATTTCTACATCGCGCGCATCGGTTGGACCAAGGAAGACAATACTTTGGCAACTTTGATTTTAAATAGGCATCAAAACCAAGTAGATTTGCTGTTTGTTAACGGAAATACTACTGAAAAACAACGCATTTTAAGAGAAACCGACAAGGCTTATATCGAACAACCCGAAATGCCACCGTTCTTAGCCGACAACAGTTTTATCTGGGCTAGCGAGCGCGATGGATTCAACCATTTGTATCACTTCGACAATACCGGAAAACTCCGCAACAAGATTACCGAAGGCAATTGGGACGTGACTTCATTTTACGGCTATGACCCAAAATCGAAACGGGTATTTTATCAATCGGTGGAAAACGGCAGCATCAATAGGGACATTTATTCGGTAAAATTAAACGGTAAAAACAAACTCCGTTTATCATCTGAAGCCGGTAATAATCGCGCCGATTTTAGTGCCGATTTTTCGTATTACATCCAATCGTTCAGCAACAGTACAACCGCGCCGCGTTTCACTTTACACAGTGGTAAGGACGGTAAAAAACTCAAAGATATTAAAGACAATCAGGCTTTGGTGGATAAACTCAAAGGCTACCGGTTACCCGTCAAAGAATTTTCCACGCTGAAAGTGGAGAATTTTGACCTGAATATGTGGATGATCAAACCCACAGATTTTGACCCCAATAAAAAATATCCGGTGTTTATGTTTCAATACTCCGGACCGGGTTCGCAGAGCGTCTCCAACACTTGGAACAGCACCAATGATTATTGGTATTTTATGTTGGCACAACAAGGTTATATCGTAGTTTGCGTGGACGGCAGAGGTACGGGTATGCGCGGCGCAGACTTCAAAAAAATGACTTACAAAGAACTCGGGAAATACGAAGTAGAAGACCAAATCAACGCTGCTATTGAGCTGGGAAAAAGATCTTACGTAGATGCGTCACGCATGGGGATTTGGGGTTGGAGCTACGGTGGTTTTATGGCTTCAAACGCTATTTTTCAAGGCGCGGATGTGTTTAAAATGGCAATTGCGGTTGCCCCGGTTACCAGCTGGCGGTTTTACGACACCATCTACACCGAGCGCTATATGCAAACACCGCAGGAAAATCCGGGTGGCTATGACAACAATTCGCCCATCAACCATGTAGATAAATTGAAAGGTGCTTTTCTGCTCGTACATGGCTCGGCAGATGATAATGTACATGTGCAAAATACCATGCAAATGGTTGAAGCACTCGTTCAAGCAAACAAACAATTTGATTGGGCTATATATCCCGATAAAAACCATGGTATTTTTGGTGGAAACACACGGCTTCAGCTCTATCATAAAATGACGGATTTCATCAAAAATAATTTATAATACCCTGTCATGCATTTGGTTTCCATTCAAAATAAGATATACGAGGTTCGCGGGGTCAGCGAAATGTTAGATTTTGATTTGGCGGAACTTTATGAGGTCAAAACCCGGATTTTAAATCGAACTAAACAAGATTTTGGCTTAGTATTGATTAATATGCCATCGACATGATCACGTAGAAACAATTTATAAACATATAACCAAACTAAATACAACTTTATGGAATTCAAATACGGCGGTTCAGAAACCAACCAGTTGACTGTTTTAGGCCATCCCTCCGGCTTATTCGTCTTGTTCTTTACAGAAATGTGGGAACGTTTTAGCTATTATGGTATGCGCGCTTTGTTGGTGCTTTTTCTCACAGCATCTTTGATGGACGAAGGTTGGGCGTGGGCGCGCGATGAAGCTTTAGTGTTATACGGATGGTACACCGGGTTGGTTTACATCACGCCTATTTTGGGAGGTCTGATTGCAGATAAACTTTTGGGTTACAGAAAAGCAGTTACTTTGGGAGCTCTTATAATGACCTTGGGCCATGCTTCCATGGCTATGGAAGGGCTTACAGGCAATTTCTTTTATTTGGGATTGGCACTTTTAATCATAGGAAATGGTTTATTTAAGCCCAATATTTCTTCCATAGTCGGGCAACTCTACAAAACGCAAGGCAAAGAAAAAGACGCCGGCTACACTATTTTTTATATGGGTATCAATGCAGGTGCATTTTTGGGTATTCTGCTTTGTGGTTATATAGGTGAAAAAGTAGGATGGCACTATGGCTTCGGCTTGGCCGGAATTTTTATGTTTTTTGGGATGTTGCAATTTTGGTTTGCACAAAAGATTTTCGGAAAAATCGGATTAAACCCCAAAGAAACCTTGGCATACAAAGATGATAACCCGCAAACTGAAGTGGCACAAGAAGAAATTTCAACACAGGTTAAAGCAGATCGCATCTTGGTAATCAGTGTTTTTGCCCTGTTTACCATCTTTTTTTGGTGGGCTTTTGAGCAAGCAGGCGGCTCGATGACCGTTTTTGCCAACGATTACACCAATAGGGTTTTAGAAGGCGATGGTGCCACCACATTTAAGGTATTCAACACCTTGCTCACTGTGGTACCGATGATTATCATCACTTGGGTTTTAGCACTATTATTCAAACAAACCTATGCCAAATTTGCATTGTCTAATATCTTTTTAGGTGTCAGCTTTGCAATAATTTGGGCTATTGTAATTTGGATGCTTCAGAAAGAATTCTATTCGGAGTCCACTGAGGTTCCAGCCTCTTGGTTTGGAATTCTGAATTCCTTTTTTATCATCGCATTTGCACCCCTTTTCTCTAAAATCTGGGAGAACGTTTGGAATCCGTCTGGTCCGGTGAAATTTGCTATAGGCCTCATCCTGCTCGGTATCGGTTTTGGCGCCTTATCTTATGGTGCATCTTCTATTCCATCGGGTGCGCAAACAGCAGCCGTGAGTATGGTTTGGCTAATTTTGGCCTATTTGTTTCATACTTTAGGAGAACTGTGTGTGTCGCCCGTGGGACTGTCGTATGTGTCAAAGCTAGCACCGGCTAAACTGGTTGGACTGATGTTTGGCATTTGGTTTTTGGCCAATTTTGTAGCCAACCTAATGGGTGGGATCACCGGAAGTTATATAGATGCCATTTCAGAAAAGTATTCGTTAGCGGTGTTTTTCTTAATATTTACGTTAATTCCTTTTGCTGCAGGAATAATCATGCTAATTTTGAACAAATTTCTCATCAAAAAAATGCACGGCATACATTGATGTAAGTTTAAAATTTATTTTACGACTAAGCGCGCGATATGAAAAGAATTGTTTTAATACTTATGCTGATTCCTGTCACCTTGATGGCTCAGGAAATCAAATGGATGAGTTTGGCAGAAGCCTTAGAAGCTCAAAAAAAAGAGCCGCGAAAAATCATGATGGATGTCTATACCAATTGGTGCGGTCCATGTAAAATGATGGACAAAAACACCTTTGCGAATCCGGATGTAGCCGCCTATGTCAGCAAATATTTTTACGCTGTCAAATTCAATGCAGAGGGTAATGAAAATATAAATTATCAGGGCAAAGCGTTTGTCAATACCAACTACAATCCGGAACACGCTAATAAGCGGAGTTACCAGCATCCATTTGCAGCTTTTATGCGCATTGAGGGTTATCCGTCTATGGTGTTTTTGGATGAAAAAGGAGATTTTATTTCACCCATTACAGGCTACAGAACACCCAAACAGTTAGAGGTCTATCTGAAAGTTTTTCATACAGACGCGTATAAAAACATCAATACCGCTGAGGATTGGCAAAGTTTTCAAGAAAGTTTTGTATCCGAGTTTAACGACTGATACACGTGCAATACAACAATACTTAAAGGATGCTCTGTGCATCCTTTTTTGTTTAAAAAATATAGGAGCTTGTTTGTATTCCATTGAACAAACTGTAAAAACTAACTTATATTTGCGGTGATATTTTTTAAAAAATGGTCCGCAAAACACTTTTAGATACGCATATTTATTTTAAAGATGATGGTTTTCAAAACATCAATCAATATCTAACAGACAAAAAACCCTCGGTGATTTTTGTTTTGGTAGATCAAAATACGCATGAACATTGTCTGCCCGTTTTTTTACAAAAAATAGACACCGACATCCGTATAGAAATTATTGAAATAGAAGCTGGTGAAGTTTATAAAACCATTGACACCTGCACGGGAGTTTGGTCTGCAATTTCAGAATTGGGCGGAGACAGAAACAGTTTGCTCATCAATTTGGGCGGAGGTGTGGTCACAGACCTAGGCGGATTTGTCGCTTGCACCTTTAAGCGGGGTATTCCTTTCATACAAGTACCCACCACGCTCCTTTCTATGGTTGATGCCTCTATTGGCGGAAAAAACGGTGTCGATCTAGATGCATTAAAAAATCAGGTGGGCTTGATCCAACAACCGAATATGATTGTCATCGATCCTGTATTTTTAAAGACATTACCCTACAATGAACTCAGAAGTGGATTTGCCGAAATGCTCAAACACGGTCTAATCTACGATTCAAACTATTGGAAAACACTCACCAACCTTAAAGAAATTTCGAGCAAGGTGCTTTCTGCCTTTATTGAGCCCTCTGTTCAAATTAAACAGGCAGTCGTTTCAGAAGATCCAACAGAACAAGGACTCCGAAAAATACTCAACTTCGGCCACACGCTTGGCCATGCCATTGAATCGTATTTTTTGACGCATAAAACCAAAAAAACACTGTTGCACGGCGAAGCCATCGCCATCGGTATGATATTAGAAGCTTGGCTTTCTCATAAAATTTGTGGTCTGCCTGAAAAATATTTTAACGAAATAGCAAACTATTTCTCTGGTCTTTATGAGGCCATCACATTCGAAAATGAAGACATCATTGCGGTGATAGGTTTGCTCAAACACGACAAAAAAAACAGTCACGGAGCGGTTTTGTTTGTACTGTTAGAAAACATCGGACAACCGATAATTGACATTCAGGTAGATAATAAGCTTATTATCAATGCTTTCAATAAATATAATTTGCTACAAAAAAATTAAAAAAAAATCAGTTATTTATCGTTTTTTTACGTTTTTTGCATCAAAATTACAACGTTCATAAACGATGTTTAGAAGGACCCTGATGGATAATTTTATATCAGAATATTATCAAGTTTGATTATGAATTATTTATATTACCCTTCTGTTATTTTTACTTAAAAATCCTGTAAAATTTTTATAAATTTAATTCATCACACTTTTTTTTAGCTATTTTAGAAACTTAAAACTGTAAATGAAAACCAAGTACATAGACCTGATAGATCAAACTTATTATTTTCCCCAAGAAGAATTTTCTTTGGATAACGGCAACCTACTTTTCCACGACATCGATTTGATGGAACTTATAGAAAAATACGGTGCGCCTCTAAAATTCACCTACCTACCACAAATTTCCAACAACATCAAAAGGGCGCAAGCTTGGTTTGATAAATCTATAAAAAAACTCGATTACAAAGGAAATTACAACTATTGCTACTGTACTAAAAGCTCTCATTTTCAGTTTGTTTTGGACGAAGTTTGTAAAAACGACGTGCATATCGAAACCTCTTCAGCCTTTGATATGGACATCGTTGAAAAGCTGCTTCAGAAGGGAAAACTAAACAAGAATACTTACGTGCTTTGTAACGGATTTAAGCGGGCACAATACATTAAAAACATTGCGAGGCTCATCAACAGCGGACACGAAAAATGCATTCCCATTATAGACAATTACGAAGAAATCAACTTGTTGGATGAAGCCATTGAAAATCCTTATCAAATAGGCATCCGAATAGCGTCGGAAGAAGAGCCCAAGTTTGAGTTCTACACCAGCCGACTCGGGATTGGCTACCGAAATATAGTGCCCTTTTACCTGAGAGAAATCAAAGAAAATGACAAGGTGGAGCTTAAAATGCTACACTTTTTTATCAATACAGGCATTAAAGACAATTCGTATTATTGGAACGAACTCAACAAATGTTTGAAAGTCTATGTCCGGCTCAAAAAAGAGTGCCCAACGCTCGACAGCCTTAACATTGGCGGCGGCTTTCCTATAAAAAACTCCCTAGCTTTTGAATTTGATTATCCTTATATGGTGGAAGAAATTCTCAATCAGGTGAAACTTGCCTGTGAAGAAGCCGGCGTATCGGTGCCAAATATTTTCACGGAGTTTGGCAGTTTTACTGTGGGCGAAAGCGGTGGTGCCATTTACGAAGTCTTGTATCAAAAACAGCAAAACGACCGGGAAAAATGGAACATGATCAACTCTTCTTTCATCACCACACTACCCGATTCTTGGGCCATCAATAAGCGTTTTTTGATGCTGGCCGTCAACCGATGGAACGACGAATATGAGCGCGTGCTTCTGGGCGGACTCACTTGCGACAGTGACGACTATTACAATTCTGAGCAAAACATGAACGCCATTTACCTGCCCAAATTCAGACGAGACAAACCCTTATACATAGGTTTTTTCAATACGGGCGCTTACCAAGAAACCATAGGTGGCTTTGGAGGCTTGCAACACTGCCTGATACCGCATCCTAAGCATTTACTTATCGATAGAGATGCAAATGGAAAAATGACGACGACCTTATTTTCTGAAGAACAATCTTCGGATGATTTATTAAAAATTTTAGGATATTAGCAAAAACAAAACACATGAAGGGTTCCATTTCTCAATTTATCGAAAAATACTATTTACACTTCAACGCAGCCTCGCTGGTAGATGCCGCAAAAGCTTACGAAGCACAATTAGCCAAGGGGTCTAAGATGCTCGTTTCCTTGGCTGGAGCCATGAGTACAGCCGAATTGGGTAAAATATTTGCCGAAATCATTCGACAAGACAAAGTGCACATCATTTCTTGTACGGGTGCCAACCTGGAAGAAGATCTGATGAATCTCGTGGCACACTCCCATTACAAACGCGTACCCAACTACCGCGATTTGACACCCAAAGACGAATGGGAATTGTTGGAAAAAGGACTCAACCGCGTTACAGACACTTGCATACCCGAAGAAGAAGCCTTCCGAAGACTCCAAGCACATATTTTTCAGATTTGGAAAGATGCCGAAGACAAAGGTGAACGCTATTTTCCACATGAGTTTATGTACAAACTCCTTTTGTCGGGTGTATTAGAACAATACTACGAAATAGATATTAAAGACAGTTGGATGTTTGCCGCAGCAGAAAAAAACCTGCCTATTGTTGTGCCCGGTTGGGAAGACAGTACCATGGGCAATATATTTGCTTCCTACGTCATCAAAGGAGAACTGAAAGCATCTACTATGAAATCGGGAATTGAATATATGGCATTTCTTGCAGATTGGTACACGCAAAACGCTGCACCCGAGGTTTCCAACGGCATAGGTTTCTTTCAAATAGGCGGTGGCATTGCCGGAGATTTTCCAATTTGCGTAGTGCCTATGCTGTATCAAGATTTGGAACGGACAGACACACCTTTCTGGAGCTATTTTTGTCAGATTTCCGATTCTACAACCAGTTATGGCTCTTACTCAGGTGCTGTGCCCAACGAAAAAATCACTTGGGGAAAACTCGATATAGACACCCCAAAATTTATTATAGAATCTGATGCAACTATTGTAGCACCACTTATATTTGCGTACTTGTTAGACATGTAAAATAGTTTTTTTGACAGCAATAAAATATTCCTGTATGGAATTAGTAATCAGTTGTTATTTTTTTATACGACCATTAAAAGAAAATAAACATAAACAGATGAAACGCCCATGTAAAAAGAGTAACACACAGGAATATGATTATCTTAGGGCGTTCCATCTGACCAATAAAAACAAATAAAATAAACAGATGAAACACCCATGTAAAAATTTTGCACACAGGGACATGATGAGTTAGGGTGTTCCATTCCTGTGCTGAGCTTGTCGAAGCATGACCATAAAAATCAATAAATATAAACACATGAAACGCGTTATCGTAGATTTTAAAAAACTGACCCCGGAAATCTTAACGTTATTGGTTGAAAAATATCCGGACGGATATAGCGACACAGATATTATTACATTTAAAAATGCACAAAACGAAACGGTTGAAGCCGTTGAAGTCAGAGATCAGGAAGCTATCTACCTGGTCAAAGTAAGTACGCGACTGGCCAACCGAATGGAAAATTTTGAAGAGGAAGACCAAGATGATTTTGGCTTAGACGAAGTAGCTATCAAAGATTTAGATCTTTCGGAAGAAGATGACGATGACGATGACGAACTGGTGAACACTCCCAAAACTCTCAAAAGTGATGCGGACAACGACGACGACGACGCCGATGACTTAGATACCTTCGACGATGATGAAGATGAAGAATTGTAAGCCTAAACCCCAAAATGCAAATACCTGACCATTTTACAAGCTTGTTTGAGCCAGAACTTCTCGAAGAAATTCAGCAAAGCGGTCAATTGCTCACCTTTAAGGAAAATGACATAGTCATAGATATCGGTCAGAAAATCACACACATCCCGATGCTGATTTCCGGTGCCTTAAAGGTGTTGCGCGAAGACGAAAATGGAGACGAACTCTTGCTGTATTTTTTAGAAAAAGGTGAAACCTGCGCCATGTCTTTAACTTGTTGTATGGGCAATTCTAAAAGTGGCATACGCGCCACGGCTGAGACCGATGGAAGCTTGTTGCTCATTCCCGTAGCAAAAATGGAAAAATGGCTGGCCCAATACGCCGGTTGGCGAAATTTTGTTTTTGAAACCTACAACCAACGGATGGCAGAACTTCTGAACGCTGTGGACAGCTTGGCTTTTATGAATTTAGAAGAGCGCCTCCACCAATATTTGCAGGCAAAAAAAGAAATTGCCAAAAATTCGGAAATCAGAAGTACACACCAAGAAATAGCTGCCGAACTGCACACCTCACGTGTCGTTATATCTAGACTTCTCAAGGTTCTAGAGCTGAAAGGCATCATCAAAATGCACAGAAATAAGATATCGCTTTTAAAATAGTGTATTTGCCGTGTTAATTTTGATGAATTTCTTCGACTTATACATAAACTCACTAGGTCATGAAGTCTTTAATTACATTCTCTCTTTTTTTTGTAAGCATCAGCGTTTTTTCACAAATTAGATTGCTGGAAGTTGATGAATTTAAACAAGTCGTTGGAAATAAAAACGTGCAAATCATAGATGTGCGAACACCCTACGAATACAACAGCGGACACATACAAGGCGCGGTAAATATAGATTATTACGCATCAGACTTTGAAAAACAATTGGCGAAACTTGACAAAAACATACCCATCTATTTTTATTGTCACTCAGGGGTCAGAAGTGCCAAAGCCGCCAAAACTATGAAAGCTTTGGGTTTCACAAAAATATACGATTTAAAAGGTGGCATGGTGGCATGGAAGAAAGCGGGATTAAAAGTTTCCAGATAATTTTTTTGATAATAACCTTGTAGAAAAAATAAAATTATTTACATTTGCACCCTGAAAAAACACTACTCAATCATGAAAAAAGGCATACATCCTGAAAATTATAGACTTGTCGCTTTTAAAGACATGTCAAATGAAGATATTTTTATCACCAAATCTACCGTTAATACACGTGAGGAAGTTGAAGTTGATGGTGTTTCTTACCCACTCGTAAAACTGGAAATATCTCGCACGTCTCACCCCTACTATACCGGTAAATCTAAACTGGTTGACACAGCCGGACGTATCGACAAGTTCAAAAACAAATATTCAAAATTCAAAAAATAATTGAATTTTAAACCTATAAAAAGCCTTTCCGATCGGAAAGGCTTTTTTTATTCCCTTTTGATAAAGGCGCCCAAGGCCTTGAGACGGCCATCTATATTTTCATAACCGCGATCTATCTGTTCTATGTTGTGAATCGTACTTGTACCCTTGGCTGACAATGCAGCTATGAGCAGAGACACACCTGCTCTTATATCTGGTGAACTCATAGTAGTTGCTTTGAGTTGCGACTCAAAATTATGTCCTATGACTGTTGCCCTGTGCGGATCGCAAAGGATGATTTTAGCACCCATGTCTATGAGTTTGTCCACAAAGAAAAGCCTACTTTCAAACATCTTTTGATGAATAAGCAGGCTGCCTTTTGCCTGTGTAGCAACTACCAAAATAATACTGAGTAAGTCTGGTGTAAAACCGGGCCACGGCGCATCTGAAATGGTAAGTATGGAACCGTCTATATAATTTTGGATTTTATAATGCTTTTGCTCAGGAATATAAATATCGTCGCCAATGCGCTCCAATTTGATGCCTAATTTTTTAAAAGTTCCGGGTATGAGTCCCAGCATATCCCAACATACATCTTTAATGGTGATTTCGCTTCGCGTCATGGCTGCCAAACCTATCCAACTGCCAATTTCTATCATATCCGGCAACAGTCTGTGGGTACATCCGCCTAAAGATTTTACGCCTTCTATGGTTAGTAGATTGCTGCCTACACCCGATATATTGGCCCCCATATTGTTCAGCATACGGCACAATTGCTGTATATATGGTTCGCAAGCTGCATTGTACACAGTTGTTTTTCCTTTGGCCAACACAGCCGCCATGACGATGTTAGCCGTACCGGTCACAGACGCTTCGTCCAGCAACATATCTGCGCCAATGAGCTCATCTGCTTCTACACCGTAAAAATGCTCTTCCTTATTGTATCTAAAAGAAGCTCCAAGCTTGATAAATCCTTCAAAATGGGTATCTAAACGACGTCTGCCTATCTTGTCGCCACCGGGTTTGGGTATAAATCCCTTGCCGAATCTGGCCAACAACGGCCCTACAATCATGATGGACCCACGAAGCGAACTTCCGGCTTTTTTAAAAGCGTCGGTTTGCAGATAAGAAATATCGATGGCGTCGGCTTGAAAAGTGAAATTTCCGTGGCTGTTTTTGTGCACTTTTACACCCATGTCTCTGAGCAAATCTATCAAACGATTGACGTCTATGATATCGGGCAGGTTACTAATGGTAACAGGCTCTGAGGATAACAAAACTGCACACAACACTTGGAGTGCTTCATTTTTGGCACCTTGTGGCGTGATGCTTCCGGATAGTTTATGCCCGCCTTCAATAATAAATGTACCCATAGTTATTTAGAGAATCTTTTTTTGGACTTAGCAGCATGGCGCTTTTTGGCTATTTTGGTGGCGTCTAACGGAAATTTTTTATTTTGCCTTTTGAGTTCTTCTGATTCCGTCAATGTCTCGTTCTTTACTTTAAGATCGATTTTCCCGTCGGATATTTCAAAGAGATGGTTAAAAATCACATCGTCCTCCACACTGTCCTTGTTCCAAACCAGAAACGATTTTTTCATTTGGGTAGCGATGTTTACTTCAAGTGCATCGCGTTTGGGGCCTTTTTCCCAACTCAGGGCTACTTGTATCATTTCTCTGATGATGTTGCCGTAAAACCTAAATTTGGTAAGCTGTTTCGGATACGACAAAGTCTCAGGTTTCTCAGATAAAACTTCCGGGTTTAATTTGGGAAACGGACAATCTACATCTAACTGAAAACGCGACATGATAAAAAGTTGGTCCCACAATTTGTGCTGAAAATCAGTCACATCTCTCAGGTGAGGGTTTAAATTACCCATCACGCCTATGATAGACTTGGCTACTTTGTTGCGCTCCACAGGATCTTCTATACTTATGGCATAGTCAACCATTTTTTGAATATGGCGACCATATTCCGGAATAATTAGCGTTTCGCGCTCTGTGTTGTATTCTAAATCTTGTTCCAAATCTGAAATTTTATTGGTTTGTTTATAAAAGTATAACGTCTCCCAACGCAGCCACTTGTTTGTATTTTTCAATAACCGCTTCGGGTGATGACATCACCAAATGTACAGAAACGCTGGTGTAATTACCTTTGCCCGAACTACGTGTTTTGATAACGGCACCCATGTTGTCAAACATGTTCTCTATTGAGCTAATCAACTCTTGATTCGATTTTACAATGAATTTATACAGGTATTGAGACGGCCATTCTGTGCTTTTTTCCAATTCTGTTTCTAGTCTTTTGTAAAAGGCATCCGCCGATTCGCTTTCCTGCATTGTTCTGTACGTATTTAGAAATCTTCTGTCTGTCAAAGTTCAGCAAATTTACACAAATTATTTATTTTAAACTTTGTAGGGAAAATTTTAATCTTTTAACAAGGCTTCTTATAAAATGTGTATAAAATGCGTGGTTTATTAACGCATCACAACAGCCAATTTTGTACTATTGCTACAATAAAAAAACAATTTTCAACGAATTTGCAAAGTCTAAAAATTGTCATCACCGGAGGTCCTAGCACGGGAAAATCATCGTTGCTCAAAGCTTTGAGTCGTTATAAAGTACCATGCTTTGAAGAAATTTCTCGCCAAGTCACTTTAGAAGCCAGGCAGCATGGCGTGTCACAGCTTTTTGTAGAAGATCCACTGCATTTTAGTCAAAAATTGTTGGACGCCCGTATCAAACAATATGAGGCATCTTTGGTTGTTGAAAATCCCTTTGTTTTCTTTGATCGGGGCATTCCGGATGTAAAAGCCTATTTGAATTTCGCCAAAACACCCCATCCCGATTTTTTTCATCAAGCTGCGCTTGATCTTCGCTACGATTGTGTTTTTATACTTCCGCTTTGGGAAGAAATCTACACCACAGACAGCGAGCGATACGAAAGTTTCTCACAGGCTCTCGAAATTCAGTGGCACCTGCAAAGTTATTACAACACGCTCGGTTACGAGCCCATTGAAGTGCCTATTGGAATTGTGGAAGAAAGAATTGCGTTTATAAAACATAAATTGGAAGCTGCATTTCAACTGTCTCCATTTTAAATAGCAACTTTCGTTAACACTGAAATATTTATTACTTTGGTATGCACATGGATGCAACATTTATTTTACAGAAATATTGGGGCTTTGACCAATTCAGACCTCAGCAACTTGAAGCCATAGAAGCCATACTTACTCAAAAAGACACTGTGGTTTTGATGCCCACCGGCGGGGGAAAATCTGTTTGTTATCAAGTGCCTGCGCTCATGCAACCCGGTATTTGCATTGTCATTTCTCCGCTTATCGCCCTGATGACAGACCAGGTACAAGCACTTCAAAAAAAAGAAATTCGCGCCATGTCATTGGCCGGAAATCTTTCTTTCGACGAGTTGAGAATCGCTTTGGACAATGCACTGTATGGCAATTTTAAATTTATATACCTGTCACCCGAACGGTTGAAAAATGAGATCGTCATTGAAACACTCAAACAGGTCAAATGCAACCTCATAGCTGTTGATGAAGCACACTGCATCTCTCAATGGGGACATGATTTCAGGCCGGCATACAGAGAAATCAGCCAGCTCAAAAAATGGCATCCCGATGTGCCAATGGTTGCACTCACTGCCACTGCAACACCTACTGTGCTTCACGACATTGTTACCAACTTGGGATTGACAACACCAAAAATCTTCAAGAAATCGTTTTACAGAGAAAACCTCAGTTACAGAACCATCTTGGCAGAGGACAAATTGTATATTTTAAAGCATTATTTAAAAGAAACAAACGGAACCGCCATCGTTTATGTATCTAGTCGAAGAGAAACTGTTTTGGTAGCCGATAGCCTGAAAAAATCCGGATTTACTGCAGAATTTTTTCACGGTGGACTCACCCATCCCGAAAAAGTAAAAAAACTTAACGAATGGATGAAAAACCATGTCAGAATCATGGTGGCAACCAACGCCTTCGGCATGGGAATAGACAAACCCGATGTAAGACTTGTCTTTCACATGAATTTGCCCGATAGTTTAGAAAATTACTATCAAGAAGCCGGAAGAGCAGGCAGAGACGGTAACCAAGCCTATGCAGTTCTGGCCTATCACCCAAACGACCTCAAACAACTGCAAGCGCAATACATTCAACATTTACCCGATTTGATCGCCGTAAAAACTGTTTATAGAAAATTGAGCAATTTTCTGAGAATTGGCTACGAAGAGTTTCCTGAAACTGAATATAAAGTCAGTTTCAACACTTTTTGCAAAAAGTTTGACATCCATCCAACCTTGGCCCTCAATACGCTCAAACTACTCGATAACCAAGGTATCATTTCGCTGTCGCTTTATGCAGAAAATAGAACCACTGTGAAGTTCCTTTACGACAGCCAATCGCTTATCGAGTTTTCGGAAGCGCATCCTAAAAGCGGTGAAATTATCAAATTGGTATTGAGAAACTATCCCGGAATTTGGGATTTTGACACGCCTATCAATATCCCTAAATTGTCAAAGAAATCGGGTTTGGATGAACTTTTAATCCATCAAGAATTGAGCAAACTCCACAAACTGTCTGTAATCCACTATGAACATACACAAGCAGATATGTCTGTGTGCTATTTGGAACCCCGTCATGACGACTACACCATCAACCGCATCTCAAAACACATTCGCCAACAACTACAAACCAAAAAAGACATGGCAGATAAGCTGTGGCTCTATGTAATTGACAAAGATACTTGCAAAAGCAAACTTCTTTCTGCCTATTTTGGTGAAGTGCTTACAAAAGATTGTGGCTCCTGCTCTCACTGCATTCATAAACCCGCAGAAAATCGCTCAAGTAAAAACCATACACTAGCCGAAAAAATTATGGAAGCATTGTTAGAAGCGCCGATGAACTCCCGCCAACTACAAGCGATGCTTCACATTGATGAAACTATCTTGATAAGTACACTCAAGCGGTTGCTTTTTGAAAGAAAAATTACGGTTAACATCCGAAACCAATACCAATTGCGCAAAAGAAATGAAACACACACGTAAAAATTTTGCACACAGGTGCATGATGAGTTTGGGTGTTCCATGCGACCGCTTTAAATAAATAAAAATTAGTACATGAAAACAACTAAATTGAAAATTGTGTTTATGGGCACGCCCGATTTTGCCGTGCATAGCTTGCAACGTATAGTAGCTTCAGAGTTTACCGTTGTAGCTGTCGTCACAGCACCCGACAAACCCTCCGGGCGGGGCAGAAAACCCACCGAAAGTGCCATTAAGCAATATGCGGTTTCAGAAAATCTTCCTGTTTTGCAACCCGAAAATTTAAAGTCGGAAGCCTTTTTGTCATCACTATCCACTTTGCAAGCCGATGTTTTTGTCGTCGTCGCCTTCAGAATGTTGCCCAAGGAGGTTTGGCAAATGCCCAAGTTGGGAACCTTCAATTTGCATGCCTCGCTCCTACCCGATTACCGTGGTGCCGCCCCAATCAATTGGGCAATCATCAATGGCGAATCTAAAACAGGCGTTACTACATTTTTGATTGATGAAAAAATTGACACAGGTGCTGTTTTGTTTCAAGAAGCGGTTTCTATAAACGCTTCAGACACCTTTGGAAGTCTTTATGCAAAGCTGAGCGAACTGGGTGCAGGGTTGGTTTTGAAAACACTCGAATCTATGTATGTAGGGAAAATTGAACCCAAAAAGCAAAAAGAAACTCATTTCATAAACCAAGCTCCAAAACTCACGCCCGAAAATACGCGTATAGATTGGCATCAGGATGCGGTGAGCATACACAACAAGATCAGAGGACTGAATCCGTTTCCTAAAGCTTGGTGTTTGCTGGTAAATTCACAATCTGAGTTAAAGGTAAACATCCTTGAGACTCGTCCGGATGTTGAAAATTCGACTTTGAAGCCCGGTGAGCTAAAAACTACCAAAAAACAACTCTGGATTGGCACCCAAAAAGGACATTTGGAGGTGTTGCAATTACAACTACCCGGAAAGAAAATAATGCCTACTTCTGCACTCTTGAACGGTTTTCAGTTTGACACAGACGCTTATTTTACATAAAATAAGTCATATCAAACGTTTTAACGTCGATGTTTTTAACAATTTTTTAAAGTTATTAACAAAAATAGCGGTTTCCCTTGATTTTGCTTGTCTGAATGTAAAAACAACCTAAATTTGTGAGAGCATTGAAAAACAACCATTAAATTTAAATTTTATCACTATGAACAAAACAGAATTAATTGATGCAATTGCAGCAGATGCCGGCATCTCAAAAGCTGCAGCTAAAAAAGCATTGGAATCCGTATTAGGAAACGTTTCTAAAACACTCAAAAAAGGTGGACGCGTATCTTTGGTAGGTTTTGGTTCTTGGTCTGTTTCTAAAAGAAGCGCAAGAGAAGGAAGAAATCCTCAAACCGGTGCAACCATCAAAATTGCTGCTAAAAACGTTGTAAAATTCAAAGCAGGTGCAGAATTATCTGATGCTGTAAACTAAAGAATTTAATCAACCAAACTATCCAAAGTACCCTCCCTTATGTGGAGGGTTTTTTTGTACTATTTTTTAGGCACAATAGAAATATAAGCTTTTGTTTGGCAGTTTCTTACTGATATTTGCATCAATTCGTCAGGATGGTTGATTTTATATGTATTACAGCCTTTTTCTTTGGTTTGGCTCTCGCCAAAATCCACATCGCCGTGTTGGATAGTCTGTATGATGGCCAAAGAATCAGCTTGTTTTAAGCGAATAGCCTCTAGCGTTTCCGGTTCAAACACAATGCTTTTTTTTTGAATATCATGCAAAACCCGGTCATTTGGAAAATAGTTGCAAGATGCATTTTTTTGGTTGAGCACAAACACAAGGATAATCAAACCGATAGAAAAACCTCCTAAAAAGAATCCGAGCCTATATATAAACTTCATGCGATGGAATTTGCGGCAAAGGTCTTAAAAAATAAGCAGATTTGCATCGCTGTAAGGCAAATTAAACCAATCGGCAACCCCTTTATTGGTCAATATGCCGTGATAAAAGTACAAACCGCTTTTCAGTCCTCTGTTAAACCGCAACGAAGGTTCTAAACCACCCTCTTCGGCTATTTGCAGCAGATAGGGGGTGAAAATATTGCTGATTGAAACAGAAGCCGTGCGCGCATAGCGAGAGGGAATGTTAGGTACGCAATAGTGCGTTACACCAAATTTTTCGAAGGTTGGATGGTCGTGAGTAGTTAGTTCAGATGTTTCGAAACAACCACCCATATCTATACTGACATCTACAATTACGGAACCTTTGGGCATGTGTTGTACCATTTCTTCAGTAACCAAAACAGGAGATCGGTTTTTACCGCGCACGGCCCCAATAGCCACGTCGCATTCTGAAAGTGCATGCATGAGCGTTTGTGGTTGCACGGTTGAGGTGTTGAGTTGTCTGCCCAAATTGTTTTGGAGACATCGCAATTTGGTGATGGAATTGTCAAACACTTGCACTTGCGCACCCAAACCCAGTGCTGCGCGCGTGGCAAATTCGGACACCGTTCCGGCACCCAAAATGACTACTTTTACAGGAGGCACACCACTTATATTACCAAACATAAGTCCGTTTCCGCCTTTGAGGTTGTTGAGCAATTCTGCCGCAATGAGTACAGAGGCGGTTCCGGCTATTTCGCTGAGTGTGCGTACGGCAGGCAGCGCGCCGGTTTCGTCGCGAATAAATTCGAAAGCCAAGGCCGTAGCTCTTTTGGCTGCGAGGGTTTCAAAATACTTTTTACTTTGGGTTTTTAACTGCAAGGCCGAGATGAGAATGCATTGCGGATTCATCAATTCCAACTCATCCAAAGAAGGGGGTTCTACTTTTAAAATCATCGGACAACCAAACACTTTTTTGGTATCGGAGGTGATTTCTGCTCCGGCTTCGGAATAATCTTTGTCTGAAAAATTGGCGGCCAATCCGGCTTCAGATTCTATCAAAATACGGTGGCCGTGCATGCTGAGTGCTGCTACGGCATCCGGTGTGAGGCAAACCCTCTTTTCTTGATAGTGGGTTTCTTTCGGGATACCAATAAAAAGCTCGCCTTTCTGTAAAGAAATTTCCAGCATTTCTTCTTGCGGCAATAACTGTTGCTTAGAAAAAGGTGATTTGGTGTTTCCCATGGATTGCATCATTTTTAGTGTTTGGCGGGTTGCTGTTACAATACGTTTGTCGATTTCTAAACATCGCTTTGAGACCGTTTCTCATCGAATATCCCGTCAAACTATATTATTATGGATTGTATTTTAAAGTTATAAAGATTCACAAGTTAAAATTAATAATTTTCTAACCGGCACCTAAGGCTTTGCATCGCGGTTAACCACAATTAATCCTAACGAAATTAGTGTTTTTTTCTAAATTTTATTGACATATGCCGATATAATACTCAAATTTGTTTAGTGATGTCGGAAACATGTTGCCATTCTTTTCGTTTCTGAAAATCTTTCCAAACGAACTTCCAAATACACATCGGGTAGCAAAGCCTCTACCTTTTCGGGCCATTCGATTAAAACATAATTTCCACTGTACAGATATTCTTCAAAACCGATATCTAAAGCTTCTTCGATATGGTTAATTCTATAGAAATCGAAGTGGTAGATGTTTGCATCTGAGGTTTCGTAGGTGTTCACCAAAGCAAACGTAGGACTGCTCACGGCATCTTGACTGCCCAAAAAGGCGACCAATGCTTTGATCAAAGTGGTTTTGCCAACTCCCATTTCACCTCTAAAAATGATGACTTTTTCATTTGATAATTCAATAATCTTTTGACTTACTTCGGCAATTTCTTCTATTGAAAACCGGAAAACATGATTGGGAGACGGCTCCATAGGCTTGGTTAAATTCGGTTGGATTGATTTTTTAATCTAGCAAATTCAAATCCGTTCTGCCACCACTGTGCCATTTTTATTTTATTGAAAATCAATGAATTTGTAGTCAGGACTGTGGGTGTATAATAGATATCGATACAGGCACTTTTATTTTTGGCCTGGAGTTTACCCGTCTTCACATTTTGATGCTCTATTTGGTCCATCATAAACTCAATCATGGTGGTGATGAGTGAGAACGGGTTCTTTATCGGCAAGCGGTTTATAAAATTCACCTCCGTTTCCAGGATAATCACATCTATTTCGGTGGCACCTCTGTTGATGGCTTCTTCTATAGGCACCATACAGCCCAAACCACCATCGGCATAATCGTAATTGTTTTTGCGTGCCAAGCTCATAAAAGGTGGATAATTGCAAGAAATCCAAATCCAATCCATAAAATCGTCATAGGTACATTCACGTATCGATTTATATTCCATTTGGTTTAGTGTCAAATTGGAGACCGTCACCACCACGTCTTTTGAAGTGAGTTGAATGTTATTGAAAATTTCTTTGGTGATAACCCTTCTGATGAGTTTTCGCAAGTTACCGCTTTCTCCAAAGGTTTTTCTGCCTCGGATAATATTGTTAAAAACATTAAAATGATTAATACTGATATTGGAAACACCGCCTTTATTTTTAACAATAAAAGGACAATTACTAAAAATAGATTTCTGGTTTACAGAAGTGTAAATTTCTTTAATGGCCTCAATTTTATCGAGGGCCAAATGCGAAACCAACAAGCTACCGGTAGATGTACCCAAAAAAATATCGTATTCTTTACCCAACTCTCTGATAAGGAATTGGGCTACACCGCCTGCAAAAGCGCCCTTGCTTCCACCACCGGATATTACCAATGCTTTCATCTGTTTATTTTATTTATTTTAATCTGTCAGATGGAACGCCCTTGGATAATCATACTCCTGGGTGCGAAATTTTTACATGGGCGTTTCATCTGTTTATTTTATTTATTTTAATCTGTCAGATGGAACGCACTAGGATAATCATACTCCTGGGTGCGAAATTTTTACATGGGCGTTTCATCTGTTTATATTATTTGTTTTTATCGGTCAGATGGAACGCCATATGATAATCATACTCCTGTGTGTAAATAATTTTACATGGGCGTTTCATCTGCTTATTAATAGTTTTTGCTTATTTGCCGGCCTCTTTTATCATCCTATCCAATACGGTCTGCTCGGCTATGCTAAATTGAGAAAAATTTCTAAGATAAAACGCTTTGTAATCCGAATCCTTTATAATTTCTCTTAAAAAGTCTTTTGCACCTTTTGAAAATTGCCACACCGGATGCACGCTTGCATTTAATAAATTATTGAGATAAACATCACTGATTAACTGCAAATCAAATAAATACCTAAAAGAAATTGTTCTGATTTGATAGGAGAACGAAGGCATCGAATAGGCGGTTAGCTCTTCGTAATAGGCTCTTTTTTGATCATCCCTATAATCTTTGGTAGTGAGTGCCAAAGCCAACCAAAGCTGTCGTATGTTGAAATCTTTAAATCCGTATAAACTCGCTGTCAAATTTAGGTATCGGTGTCGGTGTTCCGGAAATTGAATCCATAATTTAAAAAGCACTGTTTCAATGGTTTCGTAACTTTCTGTTAAAAGCAGTTTCTCAAATTCGGGTCTTAAACTTTCCGAAATTGTATCAATCAAACGTACTGTGGCTTGCATGACTTCAGCATCGCCTTTTTGTAAAATTTCTTGTACAAGCGCTTCCTTATTTGATAATGAGTCTGAAAGGAGTTGCGAGACAACTTCTTGTTTTAAAGGCGCAATAGCATCAGAAAACAATATTTTGTCGCAAGCTGCTTTATCGTGCTTGCAATTCAATTGAAGATAAGCCGAAACAACCGTGCCTTTGAGCATTTCCATGGCTTCTTCTCTTAAAAAAATAGGATTTTCAAGCCAATTATTTTTGAATGTGATTACATCAAAAGTGGATAAAGCAGTTATTTCACGCAAAAAATCATCTGTTTCAGCTGAAGAAAATGTGTATTTGTTGAGGTAGTTTTTAACAGCTTTATTGAAGGTATCCAATCCTACGGCTTTCTCCAGTGCAAACAATGCCCAAGCACCTTTTTGATAATACGTGAGGCTCGATGCTTTTTCACTTAGCACGGCTTCTCCCATACCTGTTGCCGAAGCTACACTGAGCTCCAAAGCAGATTCGTATAATTTCCAATGAAAAGCATCTTCTCCAAAAATGGCTCTCGTCGCCTTTAAAGCGTAGTACGTAGAAAATCCTTCTTGTAGCCAATGATGTCGGCTACTTTTAGCCGTCACCAGATTGCCAAACCATTGGTGTGCCAATTCGTGTGCGCTGACTTCCACAAAGTTTTTGTCTTTATAGGCAATCGAATCGACCAAAAAATCATCCGAAAATATGGTAAGCCCCACATTTTCCATACCGGCATATAAAAAGTCGCGCACCGGTACTTGTCTGTATGTTTCAAACGGATAAGGTATGCCGATTTCTTCTTCCAAAAAATCAAAAATTTGTTTTGTGTGCTGATATGTCGGTATTGCCCGTTCTGCATCAACAGCTTCGTAATAGTTGCGAATCGTATCTCCGGATTTCGAGACAAGTGTTTGCTGTTGGTAATCTCCAATCGCCAAGGCAATGAGATAGCTGCTTATGGGTTGTTTTAATTCAAACCGACTGGTTTTTATTCCGTTGTTAGTAAAATTCTGGGTTTGTATCCCATTAGACAAAACTGTGTATCTCTCATCAAAGCTAATTTGTATATCCACGGTAAATTTTTCATTGACATCGTCAAAAGACGGCAACCAGTGGCTGGTGTATTTCCCTTGGCCTTGTGTCCATATTTGATTGGATGCTTTTGATTGCCAACCTACAAAATAAAGTGCTTGTTTGGGTTTGGCATGGTAAGAAAAACTTATTTTGTAATCATGATTCTCTTTAAATTTGAAATAGATGACCAGTTGCTTATCAGTAGCCATAAAAAGTGTGGGCTTGCTGTTAACCATCACTTTTCCAAATTGCATATTGTGCGCATCTATGGCTAATGAATCAATCGTCTTTTTAACAAAAACGCTATATACCGCATCTCCAAAAACGGTTTTGGATAAAGTATCGAGCGAAACTTTTGCGTTGAGTGCCGTAAAATCGGCATAAGATGTTTGCTGCGCCGAAACAACGATGACAAACATTAAACTAAATGATAAGGCAATTTTTTTCAATTGAAAAATTTTTACCAAAATACAAAAGTGTAACGAATTTGTTAGTTTAGTTAGATTACTTTTTCGATAACAAAACCACAAATATATTTTGTGAAGTCAGCAAACAATTGATAATTTGACCGCTATTTCCGTTTAATCGACTTGGGATGTATGCCAAATTGATTTGCCACAAAAAAACCCCTCGCGTTTTGCGAAGGGTTTGTTTTAATATGCGTTGCAGACTTCTATTTCTGTCCGTCAAACTTTTCTTTATAGCGCAGGTACAAATCTTTTTGATAAGTATTCAGACTCAATTGACGACCGCTTATAAACGCATGTGTAATCTTGTTGGTGCGCATATCAAGTGCGTCACCTTCAGAAACAAAGAAGGTAGCATCCTTACCAACTTCTAAGGTTCCAAGCGTTTCATCTATACCCAAAATTTTAGCTGCGTTTTGCGTGATAAGCTGCACGGCTTTTTCCTTGGCTACGCCATAAGCAGCAAAAGTACCGGCATAAAAAGGCAGGTTACGCGTGTTCATCCTGTCCATTTGCCCACTGTTTTCTATACCTACCAACACACCTTCATTGTCTAAAAGTGCAGCCAATTTATAAGGCAAATACACATCTTGGTCTGTAGCAGTAGGAAGACGATGTGGGCGGCTCAACAAAACTGCGATTTGGTGTTGTTTCAACAGGGCTGAAATTTTATAAGCTTCCTGCCCGCCAATAAAAACCACTTTTTTGATGCCCAAATGTGTCGTCATATTGATGGCGTCCACCATTTGTTTTTCGTCATCTGCATTGATAAAAAGAGCTTGCGTGCCATCAAAAAGTCCTTGAGTGGACTCGTACAAAAGGTTGGTAACTTCCTTTGGTCCTAAATTGTACGCTTTTCCTTGTTCGAGAAATAATTGCAACTCCTGAACTTGCTTGTCGTAATCTTTGTTGGGTTCAAAACCACTACCACCGCCAAATCCAAAACGCGACCTACGGTACAAAGACGGCCAGTTTACATGTATGGCATCATCTATCTTGTAGGCGGCATCCTCCCAATTCCACCCATCGAGTTGCATGATGGATGAAGTACCTGTGATGCGTCCGCCACGCGGTGCCACTTGGGCTATCAACACGCCATTGGGACGCATACTTTCTACGATGCGTGATTCTGCGTTGTAGGCTATCAGGCTTCGGACATTGGGCGTCATATTACCCACTTCGTCTTCGTCGTCTGTGGCGCGAACCGAACTGATTTCAACCAAGCCTAGCGAGGAATTTGTAGAAATAAATCCAGGATAGATGTGTTTGCCCTTCGCGTCAATGGTTCGTCCTTTGGCAGAAACATTGCTTCCTATTTCAGCAATTTTTCCGTTTTCAAAAACGATGGTGGCATTTTCGATCACCGTGCCGTTTCCGATATGAGCGGTAACGCCGGTAATGCTTATGGTTTCACTTTGAGGCAAGGCGGGCGGATCGGATTGCTGCGCTTGCAAGCTCCACCCGAAAGCGACTAAAAATAAGGTTAGTATAAAATAATTTTTCATCTGTTTATATTTATTGTTTTTAAGTGGTCAGATGGAACGCCCTAGGATAATCATTCTCCTGTGTGCAAATTTTTTACATGGGCGTTTCATCTGTTTGTATTTATTTCTTTGAATGGTCTAAATGCCCTATCCATCATATCGTTTGGTTTGATACAGCGAATCAAGGGCTTTTCATTATTTAATCGATTAAAAATTGGTGATCCAAGGAATCGCAATGCAGCAATTCTTTTTCTTTCTTTTTGGGCTGTTGTGTTTTCAAGCCTTTGTTTTTGGCTTCAATAGAAAGGTTGATCAGTTTGTTTTTTTCATCTTGAATACGTTTTAAGATTTGATCTTGTTGGTCTAATTCGAAATAGAATTTACCTTCAATCATGTTTTTCTCTACTTTGGCGTACACAGACATCGGATGGTCTGTCCACAATACCAAATCGGCGTCTTTACCCACTTTTATGCTACCCACGCTATCATCTATATGAAGGAGTTTAGCCGGATTCAAGGTCACAAATTTCCATGCTTCTTCTTCGGATACATTTCCGTATTTAACGGCTTTGGCTGCTTCTTGATTGAGTCTTCTCGACATTTCGGCATCGTCTGAATTAAAAGCTACCACCACACCTTCTTGATGCATAAGCGCGCCGTTGAAAGGAATGGCGTCTTTTACTTCGTATTTGTATGACCACCAATCAGAAAATGTAGAACCACCCACGCCGTGCTTCGCCATTTTGTCGGCTACTTTATAGCCTTCCAAAATATGTGTAAACGTGTTTACCCGGAAGTTAAACTGTTCGGCAACTTTCATCATCATGTTGATTTCGCTTTGTACATAAGAGTGACAAGTGATAAAGCGTTCGCCGTTGAGGATTTCGACCAAAGTTTCCATCTCCAAATCGTATCTTGGTGCGCGCGTTCTTTGCTTTTCCTTGGCAGAAAGTTTGTTGTAGTCTTTCCATTGGCTTTCATATTCTTGGGCACGTGTAAAATAGTCAACATATACTTGTTCAACGCCCATTCTCGATTGCGGATAGCGCGTTGGATTGGCTATGCCCCAATTAGACTGTTTAACATTTTCGCCTAAAGCAAATTTGATAAACTTGGGTGCTGCGTCAAAAATCAAATCATCGGGTGCTTCGCCCCATTTCAATTTAATGATAGCCGAACGACCTCCTATGGGATTGGCAGATCCGTGTAGCAGTTGTGAAACGGTGACACCGCCAGCAAGGTTTCTGTAAAGATTGATATCCTCAGAATCAATTACATCCTCCATGGTTACTTCGGCGCTGGAATTGCTTCCGGCTTCATTTACCGATTCCAACCCTATGTGCGAGTGTTCATCAATGATACCGGAAGTAAGGTGTTTGCCGGTTGCGTCTATGACTTTAGCCGAGGCATCGGTTAGGTTTTTACCTACGGCTGCAATCTTGCCGTTTTTCACCAATACATCTGCATTTTGCAGTATGCCTTCAGATTCGTTTGTCCAAACCGTTGCGTTTTTAAAGAGGATGGTTTGTTGCTGTGGCTTTTGGGCAAAACCAAAAGCAACGTTAGGGAATGTTATCGGAAAAATTTCAGGTTGTTTATCCGAATTTTTACGTTCATTGGTCTTAGGTTCTTCTGTACGATTGGCTGACCATGAGATTTCTGAGCCATTGTAGAGCGTGCCACTACCCGAAATGTTTTGCGGATTTAGCACATGGGCATTTAAACGCGTGTAGGCTGTTTCTTCCAAACCTGACGGGTTAAACAATATGTTTACCCATTTGCCGTCAAATTCTAGTTTTGTAGCCAGTTTTGTGGAATCTTGTGTGATTTCTCCTTTGGGCTTATCTGCACTTCCACTCACTTTTAGGGTGTAATTGGTGCCTGAAATAGATAGGTTGTATGTGCCCCGTATGTCTTTATAGTCTAGGTCGTTGATGATATTCCTTTTGCCTTGAACCCAGTTTTCGTGTATCAGAGTTTCGCTGTCAAACAAGTCGCCTGAGGTGATGATAAAATTGGCTAATGCACCGCTTTTCAAAGTTCCCAAAGTATTGCTTTTACCGATAAAAGCAGCCGGATTGGTGGTGAGTGCTTCTAATGCAGCGGTCTTGTCTAGGCCGTAATCCACAGCTTTTCTTACGTTTTCCAGGAAGTTTTTGGGTGATTTTAAACCATCAGCCGTAAAAGAAAAACGGATATTGTTTTTTGCCATGACAGAAGCGTTTGCAGGTGCTTGATTCCAAAATCTTAAATCGTCTAGCGACACTTTGGACACCGCTGTCGGATCGCTCACATCGTAAGCATCCGGAAAATTGACCGGAATGATGAAAGAAGCATTTAGCTTGGCAATCTGATCGATACGTTCAAATTCGTTTCCACCGCCTTTTATGATAAAACTGATACCCATATCTTTGGATAGTTTTCCAACTCTTAAATCGGCCAATTTATCGCCGGCGTCAAAGATTTGAGGTAGGTTTTTGTTTTTCAAAAAAGCTTCGATGGAAAGATCCCGTAAATCGGGGGTGTTGGTTTGATACCAAATTGCATCGTGATGCAACTGTCTCAGTAAAGCTGTCATCCCCATCACGGATGTTGGATAGGATTGACCGGATGCCTGGCTTCGTGTAAAACCAAAAAATTGGGCTGTTTCCGCTTGCAATACGCGGGTGTTGTTTGTGTCGTCGTCGTTGAGTCCTACCAGTAAGCCTGTACCACGAGCCACACCATCTTTCATATGTGTAAGCACAGTACCAAAACCGGCTTTTCTGAGTTCATCTGCTTTCTTGGCATCGTATTCAAATGCTTGGTAACCGGCTGTTTCGGGTTTTACATGCTCGTTCCAATAGTAACCGTCTTTTTGAGATTCATACTGAACAGAGCGTCCAAAACCACGTTGTCCTTGTGGTGTTTTGATGCCAAAGTCGGCATACAAATCCACGAAAGATGGATAAATCGTTTTACCTTTTGCATCGATAACAACCGTGTTGGCCGGTATAGAAACGTTAGTGCCCACAGATACAACTTTGCCGTCCTTGACGAGCAACGTAGCGTTTTCAATCACCTGTGTTGGGCTGACATAAATAGTCGCTTGTGTGATGGCGGTGTAATTTTTGTTTACGTCGTGTACGCCGTAATCATTGGGGAAATGGATTTGTGCCTGCAAACCTAAGGATAGGCAAGCAAACAACAGAAGATAGTACTTCTTCATGATAAAAGGGTTAAATTCATTAAGGTTATTCAGCACTAAATTTAAAAAAAACAAAGCCTACTGTCAGCGCTTTAAGTTTTTTTTAACGTGAAAGCAGTTTATTTCTGTTTTACAGACCATTCAAACCGAAAACTAGAAACCACATCGCCTTTTTCATCTTTGCCAACTGATTGCATCCAGAACGTAATGCCCTCACCTGTTTTTAGGGTTTGCTGTATGGCCTGTTGGGCTATCAAACCGTCTTCACAAACAAAAGTGATGCGGCCTTTGGCTTTTTTAGAAAAAATGCTCTCGTTGCGAGAAACCAACATAGACACAGATGCCTTTGCGTCTTGGATATGGCTCATGACCAATGCGCCGGTGGACAATTCTGCAGCCATGGCTTGCACGGCAAAATAGATTGATTGAAAAGGGTTTTGATTGATCCATTTGTGTTTAATCGTCACATGACAACTTTTTTCATCAATGTGTCGGACGCGAACGCCTGTCCAATAGGCGGCGGGTAACTTGAAAAAAGTAAATTTATTAATTTTTGAAGGTGTCAACATAATTTAGAATAAAGTTCAAATGTAACTTTTTAAGTGGTTGTTATGATTCTTGAGTAGTTTTTTTTATCAAATTTAAGTAACTTGTCAACCATTTTTATACTAAACTCTTGGGTTTGAAATTTTAAAAAAATTTAAAGGTCTGCTTCTTGCAATGTTTATTGATAAATAATTTTTCATAAAATCGGAACAAAAAAATTACACATCACGTTTAAAACTTTAAAAAATATATAAACACATGAAACTCACTTTCTACGGACACGCTTCTGTGGGTATAGAAGCTAACGGCAAGGCTCTCCTGGTCGATCCTTTTATCTCTGCAAACGAACAGGCAAAACACATAAATATTGACGCCATCAAGGCAGATTACATTTTGATTACGCATGCACACCAAGACCATATTCTAGATGTGGAGCGCATCTCTAAACGAACAGGCGCAAAGGTTGTTTCCAACTACGAAATAGTCACGCATTTTGGCGCCAAAGATTTACCCGGACACCCCATGAATCACGGCGGAAAATGGAACTTTGAATTTGGTACGCTCAAATATGTCAACGCGGTGCACTCCTCCTCTTTCCCCGATGGTTCGTATGGTGGCAATCCGGGTGGATTTGTACTGACCTCTGAAGGCAAAAACATCTATTTGGCTGGCGATACCGCGCTGATGGAAGACATGAAGTCTATGGGTGCGCAATTCGATTTTGATTGGTTGGTACTGCCCGTGGGCGACAATTTCACCATGGGATATGAAGATGCCGCTATTGCCGCAGAGTGGCTGGGTTGTAAAAAAGTTATCGGTATCCATTTTGATACTTTTGGCTATATAGAAATTGACCATCAAGCTGCTCAAAAATATTTTTCGGAAAGGGGACTCTCGTTGACGCTCCTCTCAATTGGCGAAACGATTGATTTATGAGCATTCGAGCTCGATTTTTTCCTTACCGTTTAACCTTCAAAAATCCTGCCGGCACCTCCAGAGGTGTTATGAAGGAAAAACAGACTTATTTTTTAAAAATAGAAGGGCAAAATGCTGTTGGCTGGGGTGAATGTGGCGTTTTTAAGGGTTTGAGTGCAGATGACAGACCCGATTTTGAAAGCAAATTGCAATGGGTTTGCGACCACATTGAATTGGGTTTAGATCCATTATTACTTCAAACTCGAGAATTTCCAGCCATACAAATGGGTCTCGAAACAGCTTTTTTATCGTGGGGCGCTGCCCATCCGTTTGTTTTGTTCCCCTCAGATTTCACAAGGGGCTTATCCCCCATCTCCATCAACGGTTTGATTTGGATGGGCACTGAAATTGAGATGAAAAAACAGATTGAGGACAAAATTGCCCAAGGTTTTCGATGTATCAAGCTAAAAATCGGCGCCATTGATTTTGATTCAGAATGTCGTCTGCTTGCGTTTATCAGAAAGCATTTTCCTGCTGACAAGATGGAAATTCGTGTGGATGCCAATGGCGCTTTTAAACCAAGTGAAGCACTGGAGAAACTCAATATGCTGTCTTCATATGACTTGCATAGTATTGAACAGCCCATCAAAGCCGGACAGTTAGCACACATGAAAACACTCTGCAAACAATCACCTTTGCCCATAGCACTAGACGAGGAATTGATTGGTGTTTTTGACATCTCAAACAAAAAAAGTCTTTTGGAAGAGATTATGCCACAATATATCATTCTGAAACCTACCTTAGTTGGCGGCTTTCAGGGCAGTATGGAGTGGATAGAAACAGCTGAAAAACTCGGCATCGGCTGGTGGATTACCTCGGCTTTGGAAAGCAATATCGGGCTGAATGCTATTGCACAATGGACCTACACACTCAAAAGTAAATTGCCGCAAGGACTGGGTACCGGCAGCCTATTCACCAACAACATACCTGCACCATTGGTTGTGAAAAATGGATTTTTAAATACAAAACCCGACTTAAAGTGGGATATCTCAGCTTTGTTGCTTTTGTAAAACAATCACTTTAAGTACTTTGATTTAATCACTTCCAAATGATGAAGTTGATGCCCCGACATTATATAACCCAATGCGCGTACAGACATGTTTTTGCCGCCAATTGTCCCGGTGTTTGTGTACCAAGACTCCTCCAAAGACTGAAACAGCAAAATACTGCCACCTCTAACGGTAGAAAGCTCTGCCAACAGTGAATCTTTGGTTCGGGAGGCGGCATTGGAGTTCACCGCGAACAGGGTTTCGTCAAATCCGGGTAAATCGGTTTTATCATGGCGAGCGAATCGCAGAACACGATTAGCAAAAATACGTTCGCTATCGCACAAGTGGCCAATGATTTCTTTAATGGTCCATTTTCCGGGAGCATAACTCACATTGAGCGCATCGTCTGAAAGTGGTGAGATAATTTCTAAAAAAGCATTGTGTGAATCCTTAAGACCTTGAATTACAGAAGCATTTTCATTAACTTTCTGTATATAAGGCAAATAAAAGGCATGATACTCTGAAGGTTGCAGGGCTGTGTGACTCATAAATTTTAAAATTAAGCTGAATTTCTACTTGCGTTGATGTTTCCGAAGAGGGAACGCGTAACCATTTTTTCGTAAATTTCTATCGATTTGGCGTTTTTAGACGGTTGCTTTTGCAATTGTTGCAACTGCATCAAAGCGTACTGTTGAATGGTCAGAAGCGGCAAAACAATTTTTTCTCTGGCGTCGATGGAGGCCTTACCGTCTGGGTGGTTTTGCATCAGATTGGTGAATTGTGAAATTTCAAGTAACAAGCGTTTACTTTCTTTAAATTCATCGAAAATAAGTTGCCAAAAATCGCCAAACTCAGCATCATGTTTCATATATGAGGTGAGATCAAAATTGGTTTTGGTCATGCTCATCATACTGTTATCAACAAGCGTTCTAAAAAAGTGTGAGCGCTGATAGAGCTGTTTGACGCGGTCTAACTGACCTTTTTGTTCAAAAACATGAATAGCCGTTCCGAGTCCGAAAAATCCAGGAACGTTCTGTTTTAACTGACTCCAACTGCCCACAAAAGGGATGGCGCGCAAATCGGCAAAATTTAAAGTGTCTGATTGGTTTCGTTTGGACGGACGACTGCCAATGTTGGTTTTTGCGTAATATTTCAGCGTGGACATTTTCTCTAAATAAGAAAGGAACTTAGGATGTGCCTTGAAGGCTTTATAAGATTCGTAGCTCAATTCTGCCAGTTCATTGATGGTCTGTCTATCGGGCTCGAGCAAGTTGTCTTCGTCTCTCTTAAAAATTTCGTTGGCAATCCCCGCACTGATAAGCTGCTCCAAGTTGTATTGGCATGACTCCGGCGTGCCAAAATTGGAACTAATGGTTTGTCCCTGTACAGTCAATTGAATTTCTTCGTTTTCAATACTATCGCCCAATGAGGCATAAAAAGCATGCGTTTTACCACCGCCTCTTGCCGGTGGCCCGCCCCTACCGTCAAAGAAAACAACCTTGATGTCGTTACTCCTTGATACTTTGCTGAGCAATTCTTTACTTTTATAGATGCTCCAGTTGGCCATTAAATAACCACCATCTTTAGTGCCATCTGAAAAGCCCAACATAATGACCTGTTTTTGTTGACGTCTTTTTAAATGAGCTGCAAACACAGGATGCGCATATAATCTCCCCATCACATCGCCAGATACTTCCAAATCGTCCACCGTTTCGAAGAGCGGAATCACATCTACTGAGGGATTTTCCCAATCACAAAGCCTGATGAGTGTATAAGTTTCTACCAAATTGAGAAAGCTTCCGCAATTGCTGATGATATACCTGTGTGCGCCTCTTTCGCCGTTAAGTGCCTGTATTTGTTTCATCGCATAGATAGAAGCTATGGTCTTTTTGGCCATCTCGTCTTCGATTGTTTCGGGGTCAATTTTTCCCTTTAAGGCAAACAGGGCTTCGGTGCGCTGTTCTTCGTTCAAATCGAGAAAATTATCGGGGAAAAAATGACCGTTTCGCTTTGAGAATTGTGTAGCCAAGACGTCAACAACCTTGGTGTGCACCCGACTGTCTTGGCGAATATCTAAAGTGGCAAAGTAGAAGCCGAAAATTTTGATTTTATTGATCAAATTGTCCAACTCTTCTATAAACATAGATTGGTGTTGCTTGACAATTATTTTTCTTATTTGCAGGAATTCATCTAGCAAGTCCTGAGCCGAACAGGTGGGTTGGTGTTGGTTTTGAAAGATGTTTTCTTGTAGCAGTTGGTCAATTTTTTCAATGTGCTGCTCCAAGTTCACAAAGGTGAGCCTTCTTTTAAGTTTTCGAAAATCTTTAGCGTAATTTTTTAGCAAGGTCAACCTGAGTTTTTGCGCTACATCTAAGGTGATTTGTGGCGTAACAAATGGGTTTCCGTCTCGGTCACCGCCCGGCCAGAAACCCAAATCTATGATTTCATTTTCGGGAAATTCGCCTTTGTAAATGTTTTGTTGCGCATAGTCATATATATTGCTAATGGCATTGTAAAAGACATTTTCTAAATACCAAATCAGGCTGACGGCTTCGTCGTAGGGCGTCGGTTTTTGCTTTTTAAAAAAAGGTGTTTTGCCTAGCTGTGCCATCAATTTTTTGATTTTGAGCATATCGTCTTTTTCGATGGCTTTGGCCAAATCTGTGATGATTCCCAACACAGAACCCGGGTAAAACTGTGTGGGATGCGCTGTTAAAACAGGTCTTACTTTAAATTTTTGCAAAAATTTCTTGAGTTCTTCTGTTTTTTCCTTTGCTTCCGCTTCTTCCTTGGCACCGCGAAGCGTCCCGCGTCCATCCATATTGTTTACGATTGGGAAGGCGGCGTCTTCAATGGCATCAAACAACACTACTTGCCGTTCTATGTATTGAATAAACTTAAACAACAAGCTTATTTTTTCGGTTTCTGTAGGGTTTTCGTGATATTTTTTGAAAAACAATTCCACTATTTCCGAAGGATTTAGTCCGGCTTTGAAACCCTTTTCACAAACTTCCGAAAACAAAGGCAACAATACGCCGGTATTGCTAATCTCATCAAAGGGCAAGGTTATAAAAATGCTATTGTAGATGTGAAACTTTGAAAGTACGTATTGGTTAAAGCGTTCTATCTTGGGCTGTCTGGACATTGAAAGTGTATTTAAGTTTTATCAAAATCTGAATTTTTGTAAATTTAAAAAAAATACCTGCCACGAAAAAACGCAACAGGTATTTTGTTATTTTAATTACAAAATGTTACAAATCGCTAAAAATAGTATGCATCAAACGTTTTTTATCGTTAATACTTTCTTCTAGTGAAATCATGGTTTCTGTTCGCATCACGCCTTCTATATCATCAATCATAAAAATGACTTCCTTGGCGTGGTGGGTGTCTTTGGCGCGTACTTTACAAAAAATATTGAATTTGCCGGTAGTTACATGCGCCACAGTGACAAAAGGAATTTCGCTGATGCGCTGCAACACAAACTGCGTTTGTGAAGTTTTGTTCAAGAAAATACCGACATACGCTATAAAGGAATACCCCAATTTGATATAATCGAGCGTGAGTGAAGATCCCATAATAATACCGGCTTCTTCCATTTTTTTGACGCGAACATGTACTGTTCCCGCAGAAATGAGTAATTTTTTAGCGATATCCGTAAAGGGAATTCTTGTGTTGTCTATCAGCATATCCAAAATCTGATGATCAACTTCGTCTAGTTTGAATTTGGCCATTGTTGCAACTTTTGTGTGATTTTTTTAAAATAATCAAATATTTGGCTAAATTAACAAATTAAACACAATGAAAAAGCATTCCGTTTATGATTTTAACATTTTTGTTTATAACTAAAGTTGCTTTTTGGTTAAGAAAGGCTTCCAAATGATCTTTTTCCAAAGCGGTTTGTATTCCCAAAGAGCATGATTCATGCCCGCAGAAATTATGTAAATTGCCTATTTTGACTATGTAAGGCTGAAAAACCACATGGTTTTCTATTAAATCCTCCTTGTACTGTATGCCTATATCGAATGTGGAACCGTCTTTCAGCCACAATCCCCGATAGATGATATCTAAAAAGCGTTCTTCATTTGCAGGTATATCTAAATAATCTGCAACGCAAAACGACTTGTAAGTAGCGTTGGCAATACTATCCAAGGCCGCACAGAGTGCAACAAATACATAAAATCTTGTTTTTTCACGCTGATAGTCTCCCGGAAAATGCCCTGCTTCAAACAAAAGCGTAGGTGTGCCCAAAGATTGGAAAGTATCACCCACACAATTGATATTGAATGCATCTGAATATCTACCTACTTGGTCGGGAATAAATGCTTGCAAAGATTTGTTAACGCTGGCAATCAGTTGCATACTCAATGTTCTTGATGGATTTATACTTCGGGCTTCATCCGAAGCGGGCGTTAGAAAAGAGAGTGTTGCGGGCTTGCATGTAGATCCTGCACTGAAAATACTGCGTTGGTCGTGCAGATTAAAACAAAAATCGGGTTGTATTTGATGGTACAAATCGTTTAATACGCGGCTTTCGGGTTGACTTAAAGCCTGTGCATCTCTGTTCAAATCTACACCTATGGCGTTAAAGCGGGTATATTTATGGGCACCATCCGGGTTAAGCATCGGAATGATATATAAAGTGCAGGCTGACAAAATGTGACAACTGAACGGATTTTGATGCACATCAAGCAAACGCATTAAATCAAGTAATGCCTTAGTGGTGGTACTTTCGTTTCCGTGCATCTGAGACCAAATCAAAATTTTATTTGCGCCTTGGCCTAATTTATAAAATGTGATGGGACGTTTTTCAACGGAATACCCTAATATTTTTTTGTCAAATCGGACAAAATATTTTTCGATATCATCAAGCTTATGCGGTGGAAAATATTTGCCAACCAATCCGGATAAACGGTACTTCTCAAATAAGTCTTGGTAATTTTCTTTCACGCTAATTCTTTTTAAATTACAAATGTAACATCTTTAAAGTTTACATTTGTAAACAGAAGATTGTACACATCTGTAACAAATTTAGAGGTGTGTCGATGCAAATTAACCATGCATTTATACTTTTGTAAACACAAATTTAACGATAACAATTTAAGGGTAATTATAAAGTTATAAATCAATTGTTTACATGTATATAATTAAAGTAATAATATAAATTAAAAAGCCGTTGATTTTATTATACATAAGGTTTTTAGACATTTATAAAGATATTTTTATTACATTTGTAAACATCTTATGTCGGTTACAATGGTAAACACAGAAGCATTCAGTAAAAGACTTGAAAAAGTAATACAACACTATCAATTGACTGCCTCTGCTTTTGCAGACAGTTTGGGTGTGCAACGCTCGGGGGTTTCTCATATTCTATCCGGAAGAAACAAACCGAGTCTTGATTTTGTACTCAAATTACTCCACACCTACCCTGAGGTAGATTTGCAATGGATTATGAATGGAAAGGGATATTTCCCTAAAAGAAATGAAACTGTAAAAGTTGAGGAAATTTCTGATACTGAAAAAACAGATGTCAAGGTTGTACCGAATTTACCTAAATCGATGACAGATAAGCAAGCTCCAAAAATAGCTTCTGAAAAAGCAATTCGTAAAATTGTAATTTTTTATGAAGATGGTACTTTTGAGATTTACCAAAATTCAAAGTAAATTTTCTATGGAAAGAAAGCGCAAATAGCATGAGCCAGTTCTGTGGAATTTTCTATCGGACTCATATGACCGTCAGGAAGCACTAAAAATGGCGTATTTGTTCTTTTGGCAATATTTTTTACGTTTTTCAGTGGCAACAAATTGTCTTTTTCGCCCATAACCCACAGTTTTTTACCTTGATAATTAGCTAGTATTTGCTCGCTATTATATCGGATTTTCATACCTTCTATCACTGAAATGATAGACTTACCGGACATACGACATGCCAACGATATCAATCTGTTCACCGTATTTCTGTGTTCCTCCAGACCATCTTGATTGAATAAACAGGGAATCGCACTGCGAATAAACAAGTTTTTATTCTGCGCAATTACCTGTATCGCCCTATCTCTGTTTTCTAAACGTTCGGGGCTATCGGCATCTGTTGTTGAGTTGACCAAACAAATTCCATTGAACTTTTCCGGGAAATATTGCAAGCAACTTAAAGCCACATAGCCGCCCAAGGAATGACCTATTAAAGTAGCTTTATCAATTTTTTCCCTATTTAAAACTTCTGAAACAGCCTTGGCCATACACTGCATGCTACAAATTTCATTTGTGACAGGGGTTTTACCATGGCCGGGTAGGTCAATAAGCAACAATTGGTACTTGCCCAACAAATGATTGACAACTTTTTGCCAAATGCTTTGATCTTCCAAAAAACCGTGCAACAATACCAAGGTATCACCTTTGCCCAAAATTTTGTAATATGTCTCCAAAAGGGAATATGCGTTTTTTATTCAATACATTTTCAAACCTGCATCACACCGGGGTTGTAGGGTCGTTCGATGGGTGCGTGGTTGGCAGCTTCTATGCCCATAGAAATCCACTTGCGTGTTTCCAAAGGGTCGATAATTGCATCTGTCCAAAGCCGGGCTGCTGCATAATAAGGTGACGTTTGACGGTCGTAGCGCTGTTTTATGGTATCAAAAAGTGCCTTCTCTTTTTCAGGTGTTATCGTTTCTCCTTTTTTCTTTAAAGATGATTTTTCGATTTGCAAAAGCACTTTGGCCGCCTGATTGCCGCCCATTACTGCCAATTCTGCACTCGGCCAAGCTACAATCAGCCTTGGATCATAAGCTTTTCCACACATGGCATAATTTCCGGCACCGTAAGAATTTCCTGTGATGATGGTAAATTTTGGTACCACTGAGTTGCTCACCGCGTTTACCATTTTGGCACCGTCTTTAATGATGCCACCGTGCTCGCTTTTGCTACCCACCATAAAACCGGTCACATCTTGGAGAAAAACCAGTGGAATCTTTTTCTGGTTGCAATTGGCGATAAACCGCGTGGCCTTATCTGCTGAATCCGAATAAATAACACCGCCAAATTGCATTTCTCCTCGGCCGTTTTTTACTACGATCCGTTGGTTGGCCACTATGCCCACTGCCCAACCATCTATACGCGCATAAGCTGTGACAACGGTTTTGCCATAGTCCGCTTTGTACTCTTCAAAAACACTTTGGTCAACTAAACGTTTGATGATTTCTCTAACATCATAGGGTTCGGATCTGCTTGCGGGAAGAATACCATAAATATCTGCTTCGTTTTCGGTAGGTTTTGACGAGACATCTCTGTTAAAACCTGCCTTTTCGAAATCCCCTATTTTATCGACGATGGCTCTAATTTTTAATAGGCAATCCTTGTCGTCTTTGGCTTTATAATCGGTCACCCCACTGATTTCGCAATGCGTGGTGGCGCCTCCAAGTGTCTCGTTGTCAATGGTTTCTCCTATAGCGGCTTTTACCAAATAACTTCCGGCCAAAAAAATACTACCGGTTTTGTCCACAATCAAGGCTTCATCACTCATTATTGGCAGATAAGCTCCTCCTGCAACGCAACTTCCCATTACAGCGGCAATTTGCGTGATACCCAAACTGCTCATCACAGCATTGTTCCTAAAAATACGACCAAAGTGTTCCTTATCGGGAAAGATTTCGTCTTGCATAGGCAGAAACACTCCCGCACTGTCCACCAAATATATAATAGGCAGTTTGTTCTCTATAGATATTTCTTGAGCCCGTAGGTTTTTTTTGGCAGTTATGGGAAACCAAGCTCCCGCTTTCACTGTAGCATCATTAGCGACAACCACACACATTTTTCCGGAAACATAACCAACTTTCACAACCACACCACCAGACGGACAACCACCGTAATCGGCATACATACCATCGCCAACAAAAGCACCAATTTCTAAAAAGGGTTTTTCGGGATCGAGCAACAGGTCTATACGCTCGCGGGCAGTGAGCTTGCCCTCCAAATGTAATTTTTCAATATTTTTGGAACCACCACCAAAACTAACTTCTTTAAATTTTTTTCGCAATTGCGAAACCAACATTTTGTTGGCGTCTTCGTTTTTGTTGAATTTTATATCCATGCAATATTTTGATTTCAAGAGACTTTTAATAAACAACATTGACAACCAAAAGGGATCACGTTGTATATGGGATAAAGATAAGTCTTTTTAAAAAAAGTGCTGACTAAGATTGAAAACGAATTCTGAAAATTTTTCCTTGAAAAATATCAGATAAATAAAGACTTCCTTCCGGTCCTTGAGCGATACCAATCGGATTACCGCCTCCCGGAAATCTGTAAACCGCAAAGTCCTCCAAAGAAACAACCAATTGCTCTCCGGTTCCGAGTGTAGTAAGCAGTTGAATGCGTTTAGAAATGGGATCTGGTCCCTGTGAAGCTGTGCGACCAAAGAGTACAACAAACATTTGGTTTCGATATTTTTGTGGGAATTGATTGCCTGTATAAAAATGTAAAGCAGTGGGTGCCACAATATTTTCCCAAACGTGAATTGGATTGTTAAACTCGGGGTTAGAGACATTTCCCAACGCGAATGGCCATCCGTAATTTCCTCCCTTTTCTATCAAGTTTAATTCATCTTTTTCGTTTGGACCATTCTCAGTTGCAAACAATTGTCCATTTTCATTAAAAGCCAACCCAAAACTGTTGCGCAAACCGGAAGCCCATACAAAACTATTTGGATCGGGATTGTCCGAAGGAATACTGCCATCAGTATTCATCCTTAATATTTTTCCGTGAAACGCATTCAAATCTTGCGCTTTAGCATCTTCGAATGCATCACCTATAGAAACGTACAATTTTTCATCAGGCCCAAAAGCAATACTTTCTATTTGATGGCCATTTGCACTCGGCAAATTATCTATCAGTATTTCAATATCTTGGGCTCGGTTATTTTGATCTCGCATGCGCAACACCCTACCCACCGTGCCATTTGGTGTGCGAACTGCTAAAGTGAAATACACCCATTTGTTAATTTCATAATTAGGATCAAATGCAAGACCAATCAATCCATTTTCACCATCAACAGGAAATCCACCTGTTACCATCGTTTCCAAATCTGCAAACGGTGTGCTCAAGAGTGTTCCGTTCTCTATAATCTTAACTTGCCCGCTCTGCAACTCATTAACAAACAATCGGTTACTTCCATCCGGTGGAAAAGCAATGTTGGTGGGTAAATTGAGGTTTGATGCAAACGCTTCCACCACAAATCCTTCCGGAACGTCTATTTGAGATACAATAGGCAAATTATCATCATTTCCATCGGGCGGATTTACTATCACTGTAGAATTATCGTCATTTCCTGAGCAGGAAATCACCAAAACAACTAAAAATAATAAGAATTTATTCATTTGTTAGAGAATTATTTAAGGTAAAGTTATGCAATGTGTAGCGTGTTTAAAAAATTCTGAAAAAGTTTATGAAAAAATTCACACCCATATTTCCAATTCAAAAACGTACTTTTGATTTACAAACAACACAAAAGCCAAACCAAATGTTATTTTTTTTCGGAAAAGATTGTCTCACCGTTGCTAAAGCATTAGCATTATCTCATCAAAACATCAAGGGAAGTTGGGATGAGGCTACGCGATCTAGAATTGAAAAAAGCGAACAAGCTACCGGCTATATCGCCAAAAAATCTAAAGCCACATACGGCATCAATACCGGTTTCGGACCACTTTGTACTACAAAAATTTCACCTGCCGAAACCCGCAAACTGCAGACCAACATCCTAAAAAGCCACAGCGTGGGTGTCGGGAAACCCATCGATTCCGAACTCGTCAGACTGATGATGGTCCTCAAACTTCACGCACTTTCTTTCGGGTATTCGGGCGTCAGTTTCGCCTTGCTCGAACGCATACAATGGCATCTGGAAAACGATTGCATCCCCATTGTACCCGAACAAGGCTCGGTGGGCGCTTCAGGCGATTTGGCTCCTTTGGCTCACTTGTTTCTACCCCTTATCGGCTTAGGAAAAGTTCGTTATCAAAACAGAGAGATAGAAACAGCAGAAGCACTTCAGAAAGCAGGTTTGAAACCTATTGAACTGGGTCCGAAAGAAGGCTTAGCACTCATCAACGGCACCCAATTTATCTTGGCGCATGCCGTGAAACTTGTTGAAAAAATGCACAATTGCCTCGCGCATGCCGACTTGATTGGCGCCATGACAGCCGATGGTTTGCAGGCATCCATCATGCCATTTTCTCCGGAACTGCACCAACTCCGTCCGCATTTGGGGGCGGTACATGTAGCAAACAACCTGCATCTGCTGTTAGAAAATTCATCTATTTTGCAAGCACACGAACACTGTGAACGCGTGCAAGACCCCTACTCGCTCCGTTGCATGCCACAAGTACACGGCGCATCGCGCGATGCGTGGCTGCACTTGAAAAACACGGTCGAAACCGAACTCAATTCTGTGACAGACAATCCCGTAATTTTTGATATAAACCACACCATCAGCGGAGGCAATTTCCACGGGCAACCTTTGGCTTTGCCCATCGATTACGCTTGCCTCGCTTCGTCCGAATTGGGCGATATTTCCGACCGGCGCATCTATCTGTCACTCTTGGGCGACCGGGGCATCCCGAAACTTCTGATGGCAGAAACCGGTATCAACTCCGGTTTTATGATGTTGCAATATACCTCCGCCGCTTTGGCAAGCGAAAACAAAACCCTCTGCTTTCCCGCATCGGCAGACAGCATACCGACTTCCTTGGGGCAAGAAGACCATGTGAGCATGGGTGCTTTCGGCGCAAGAAAAGCATTGCAAGTTGCAGAAAACACCACCAAAATTTTGGCAATCGAATTGCTTTGCGCGGCACAAGCCATCGATTTGAGACGACCTTTAAAATCCTCCGAAACGCTGGAAAACGTTCACCGCGAAATTCGTAAACACATCTCGTTTGCGACCGAAGACCGCATTTTTTCTGCCGATATCGAAAAAGCTACCGCGCTAGTGGAAAGTGGAAAATTGTTAGAACTGGCTTCTTTTTCAAACCCAAAAAACACAAAAACACATGGACTATTTGAAATTTATTGATACCTACGCCAAACATCCGCATTATCACGCGCCACGTGGCCCCGAATTAAACGCAAAATCGTGGCAAACCGAAGCACCACTGCGGATGTTGCTCAACAATTTGGATGCGGAAGTAGCCGAAAACCCCGATGAACTTGTGGTGTATGGCGGCACCGGAAAAGCGGCGCGAAACCGGGAGAGCTTAGAAAAAATCATCGAGGTCTTGTTGCGCTTAAAAGACGATGAAAGCCTTTTGGTACAATCCGGGAAACCCGTTGGCGTAATACCCACGCATCCCGAAGCTCCACGGGTTTTGATAGCGAACAGCAACTTGGTGCCAAAATGGGCAACCTGGGAACATTTTGATGAATTGGACAAAAAAGGTCTGATGATGTTCGGGCAAATGACCGCCGGCAGTTGGATTTACATCGGCAGCCAGGGGATATTGCAAGGTACCTATGAAACCTTCATGGCTTGTGGGCAAAAACATTTCGCGGGAAACCTGCGCAATAAACTGATTGTTTCGGGCGGCATGGGCGGCATGGGCGGTGCGCAACCTTTGGCAGCAACACTCGCCGGGGCTACCTTTTTGGGTGTAGATGTAGATGCCAAACGCATCCAAAAACGCATCGAAACACGCTACATAGACAAAATGACGCATTCGTATGAGGAAGCTAAAAAATGGATTTTGGAAGCACAAAGAGCCGGACAAAATATTTCCGTGGGCTTGGTAGGCGACATCGGCGATGTACTCGAAAAATTGCTTCAAGACAACATCATCCCCGATGTGCTGACCGACCAAACCTCGGCGCACGACCCCATCAACGGCTATGTGCCCAACGGCTATTCGCTGGCAGAAGCCGATGCCCTGCGAAAAAACCCCGAAACCTACCGGAAGGCTTCCATCACGAGCATGGCGCGACATGTACGCTTGATGTTGGAACACAAAAAAAGAGGAAGTATCGTTTTTGATTATGGCAACAACCTGAGGGCTTATGCCGTGGAAGGCGGGGAGAAAAATGCTTTTGACATACCCGGATTTGTGCCCGAATATATCCGGCCGCTGTTTTGCGAGGGAAAAGGGCCCTTCCGTTGGGCGGCACTTTCGGGCGAACCGGAAGATATTTATACCACCGACCGGGCTTTGATGGAAGCATTTCCGGAGAACAAACCGCTCATCAAATGGCTGACGGAAGCCAAAGAAAAAATTGCCTTTCAGGGATTGCCCTGCCGTATTTGCTGGCTGGGCCTCGGCGACCGGCAAAAAGCCGGATTGATCTTTAACGAACTCGTTCGAAGCGGCAAGGTCAAAGCGCCGATTGTGATTGGCCGCGATCATCTGGATTGCGGCTCGGTGGCCTCGCCCAACCGGGAAACCGAGGGCATGTTGGACGGCAGTGACGCTGTGTCCGACTGGCCGCTACTCAACCTGATGGGGAACACTTCTGGCGGCGCGACCTGGGTATCGTTTCACCACGGCGGCGGCGTAGGCATGGGCTATTCGCAGCACGCCGGCATGGTGGTGTTGGCAGACGGCACCGGCCGTGCGGAAAGATGCCTCAAACGCGTCTTGCACACCGACCCGGCTATGGGCGTTTTCCGCCATGCCGATGCAGGTTATGAGAAAGCTATGGAAGTCTCAAAAAAGTTTGGACTGGGCTTGTAGAAATGTTTCATAATGAAATAGTTAGTCTATTTGAAAAGACAAAAGCAAAATCTCCTTTCAGTATGCAATGCAGATGTTTGATCTAATCTGGAATTTAAAATCTTCATCTTCCAATTTTATCGAGTTATAAATGAGAAGGTTTAGGTCGTGTTTTGCGTTTTTTTGTTGTGAGAATCACTGACTTTAGCATTTTATAGATGCCGTTTGCCTTGCTTATCAGTTTTTTATATTTTCTGATGGGTCTTAAAACAAAAAACGACTAAAATAGTTGTACTTATAATTTATGAATATTTGGATGGTTTGTCTTTGTGAAAATCACAATAAATTAAAAATTAACATGGTTTGTATAGTGCACTACCGCTCTACTTCCACTAAAAACGAATAACCAATCCAAAAACCCGACAACATTTGTATCCAATAAACTTACATTTCAATAAGTTTTTATACTTTAGTGGCTCATATCCTATAGAAACCAAACCTACCTTGCCATGTTAAAAAAATCGATTGTTTTGTTGATTGTAATGGTTGTCTCGTTTGCCCAAGCGCAATTTTTGACACAAAAGAAAAACCTCCAAAAATTTGAAGGTTTTTTTAATTCGTATTACAACGAAGTTGCAGACGAACTCTATTTGGAAGTAAACCGTTTGGATATGGAGTTTCTCTATGTCTATTCTTTGCGTACCGGTTTAGGTTCAAACGACATTGGATTGGACAGAGGCAAGCTCGGTCAGGAACAAGTAGTAAAATTTGTAAAAGCGGGCAACAAACTACTGCTCGTTCAGCCCAACTTAAAATTTCGTGCCATCACTGATAACCAAGCCGAAAGAAAATCGGTAGAAGAAGCTTTTGCGCGTTCGGTTTTATTTGGTTTTGATATCAAAGAAAAGAAGGGCGATACTTATATTATCGATTTCACGCCTTTTCTGATGCGCGATGTCTATGACGTGGCGGGCACCTTAAAAAAAGCCAAGCAAGGCAATTTCAGTTTTGATAAATCGCGGAGCGCACTATCGCTTGAGCGCACCAAATCATTCCCCAAAAACTCAGAATTTGAAGCGCTCATTACTTTGTCGGGTTCAGATGCAGGTCCGTGGCTCAAGAGCGTGGCACCAAACAACAGTCATGTATCGGTGATTCAGCACCATTCTTTTGTGGAATTGCCCGACGACAACTACAAGCCACGGGTTTATGATCCGCGTTCGGGTTCTTATCCGTTTTCTTATATGGATTACAGCACACCCGTGTCATCGGATATAACCAAACGGTTTATCATGCGCCATCGTTTGGAGAAAAAAGACCCGACTGCGGCAGTCAGTGAAGCAATAGAGCCCATTGTCTATTACCTTGATCCCGGCACCCCCGAACCCGTTCGTACAGCTTTGTTGGAAGGCGCGCGTTGGTGGAACCAAGCTTTTGAAGCCGCAGGTTATAAAAATGCTTTCCAGGTGAAAATGTTGCCCGAAGATGCCGACCCTATGGATGTCCGTTACAACCTCATTCAATGGGTGCATCGCTCCACCAGAGGTTGGTCTTACGGCAGCAGCGTTTCCGACCCGCGAACCGGCGAAATCATTAAAGGACATGTGAGCTTGGGTTCTTTGCGCATCAGACAAGATTTTTTGATCGCACAGGCTTTGACCGCACCATTTGCCAACTCAGACAACAATACCGACCTGATGTTGCAAATGGCCTTGGCGCGTATTCGCCAACTTTCGGCACACGAGGTGGGACATACGCTCGGTTTTGCGCACAATTTTGCGGCAAGTACCAACAACTTCGCTTCCGTCATGGACTATCCGCATCCGTTCGTGGATGTTCAAAACGGTCAAATTCGGTTGGAAAACGCTTACGACACAGGCATTGGCGAGTGGGACAAGATATCCGTAGCGTATGCTTATTCCGAATTTCCGCCCAACGCGGATGAGCAACACGCCCTCAAAAAAATATTAGACGACTCGTTTAAATCCGGTTTGCGATTTATCACCGACCAAGATGCAAGACCCGAAGGTGGCGCGCATGCATTGGCACATTTGTGGGACAACGGTGGTGATGCATCCGAGGAATTGAAACGCGTTTTGCAGGTTCGGAAAGTGGCGATTGATCAGTTTTCCACAGACAACATACGTACCTACGAACCTTATTCTGTTTTAGAAGATGTGTTTGTACCGCTCTATTTTTTTCACCGCTACCAAGCGGAAGCGACTTCTAAACTCGTAGGCGGATTGGATTACAATTACGCCATCAAGAATGGCAGTGAGCCTGTTTGTCAAAGCGTTTCGCCCGGGCAACAACGCGAAGCCATGAATGCCCTGATGGTATCCGTATCACCGGAAACTTTAGCAATCCCTAAAAATATTTTGAATTTGTTCCCGCCCCGCGCTTTTGGTTACGGTCGTACGCGCGAATCATTCAAATCGAAAACCGGCGTGGCTTTTGACGCCTTGGGTGCGGCTGCATCAGCAAGTGATATGGTTTTCGGTCTGCTTTTGCATCCGCAACGTGCTTCGCGTTTGATTCAGCAAAAAGCTCTGGATGCCAATCAGTTGGGTTTGGATGAGTTAATTGATTTAGCCATAACGAATACCTTTTACAAACAATGGACTGACACTTATTTGAATGAAATTCAACACACCGTCAATTTCTCTTTGTTAGAAAATTTGATGCATTTGGGCGCTTCAGACAGCGTGCACCCACAAGTGAAAGCCATTGTCAACAACAGACTGAACCAACTTTTGCGAAAATTTCAACTTCAAAACTTGGCTTCTCAGTCTAAAAAAGACAAAAATGAAGAAGCTACAAAATCTTCAAATGCATTCACAGCCGAATATGCCCGTTTAATTCTTCAATTCCAAAAAGATACTGAACCATGGAAAAAACCGGCGGCTTCAGACCTGCCGGATGGTTCGCCCATCGGTAGTTTTCAGTGTTTGTTAGATGGGTTTTAGGAAGGGTAAAAGACAATGGCAATAGGCAATAGGCAATAGGCAATAGGCAATAGCCAATAGACAATTGCTGATAAACAATAACAAATAACTGACAACCAATAACTGATAACCAATAGCAGCAGTGAACAGGCATCAGAAATTAAATAAAAGCCACTTATGATTAACCTAATCAGCGATACTGTTACCAAACCCACGCCGGGCATGCTCGATGCCATGATGCGCGCCGAAGTAGGCGACGATGTGTTCAAACACGACCCCACGGTCAATGCCTTAGAAGCCAAAGTGGCCGAACTTTTTGGCAAGGAAGCGGCTTTGTATTTTCCGAGCGGCACGATGGCAAACCAAACGGCCATTAAAATCCACACCCAACCCGGCGAACAACTGATTTGTGACAAGTGGGCGCATATCTTCAATTATGAAGGTGGCGGTGCCTCGTTTAACAGCGGGGTTTCCTGCCGTTTGGTGGACGGAAACCGAGGCATGATGACTGCCGCACAAGTGGAAGCCGTTATCAATCCGCCGGATTTTTACCACAGTCCGTTAACTACTTTGGTGGAAGTTGAAAACACCACCAATCGGGGTGGTGGTGCTTGTTGGGATTTTCAAGAGCTAGTGAAAATAAAAAGCGTTTGCGACCGGCACGGCTTGGCCTATCACCTCGATGGTGCACGATTGTGGAACGCCATGGTTGAAACGGCCGCCACACCCAAAGATTACGGCGGTTTGTTTGATACAATTTCGGTCTGCTTGTCTAAAGGTTTGGGTGCGCCTGTAGGTTCAGTTTTGGTCGGTACAAAAAAGCACATGGAAAAAGCCTTACGTATCCGAAAAATATTTGGTGGCGGGATGCGTCAAGCCGGATTTTTGGCTGCTGCGGGCATTTATGCCATCGACCACCAATGGGAACGGTTAAAAGAAGATCACCGAAAAGCGAAAGAATTGGCCGGTATTTTGCGAAAAATTGCACAAGTGGATTTTGTAGAAGAAGTTGAAACCAATATCGTCATTTTTCAATTGAAACCTCAAGAAGATATTTTGGAATTTATGCAATTGCTTCAAAAAAACGAAATATTGATTTCCAATATGGGGCAGGGCAAACTCAGGATGGTCACACATTTGGATTATACCGATACCATGCACGAAAAAGTATTAGACATCTTATCCGCTTTGAAAAAATAAAACCTTGTCTTTCACACATTAAACCTAAAATGCATGACATCGCCATCCTTTACGATGTATTCCTTGCCTTCTACTCGCATTTTTCCGGCTTCTTTTACTTTAGCTTCACTACCATAATGTACAAAATCTTGATAGCTAATCACCTCTGCACGGATAAAACCTTTCTCAAAATCTGTGTGGATGACACCCGCGGCTTGAGGTGCCGTAGCCCCGACAGGAATTGTCCATGCGCGCACTTCTTTTACACCTGCAGTGAAATAGGTTTGCAAATCGAGTAGCGTGTAAGCGGCACGAATTAACTTGGAAACGCCGGGCTCGTCCAGGCCTATATCTTCGAGAAACATTTGGCGTTCTTCATAACTTTCCAATTCTGCAATGTCGGCTTCGGTGGCGACAGCCAAGGTGATGAGTTGGGCTTTTTCCCCGGCGATGGCTTTTTTAACGTCTTCTACATACGCATTTCCGTTTTTGGCCGAAGCTTCATCTACATTGCATACGTATAAGATGGGTTTTGCCGTAAGCAACTGAAAACTCTTAAGCAACTCCGCATCGTCGGTATCCGTTTCCAGTTCGCGAACAGACTTTCCGGAGAGCAATAGCTCTTTTATTTGATTGAGCAATCCTTGCTCTTTTACAGCCAATTTGTCACCAACTTTGGCTGCACGATTAACTTTTTCGAGTCTTTTTTCTACAGTTTCTAAATCTTTCAACTGCAATTCAATGTCTATGGTTTCTTTATCCGAAACAGGATTTATTTTTCCCTCTACGTGAACAATATTGTCGTTGTCAAAACAACGCAACACATGAATGATAGCTTGACATTCTCTGATATTTCCTAAAAATTGGTTGCCTAAACCTTCGCCTTTGCTAGCGCCTCTGACGAGTCCGGCTATGTCAACAATTTCCACATTGGCAGGTTGTACCCGTTCCGGTTTTACCAATGATTCTAACACAGAAAGCCGCTCATCCGGTACGATGACGACACCCAAATTGGGCTCGATGGTACAAAAAGGAAAATTTGCGCTTTGTGCTTTGGCACTTGATAAACAATTAAAAAGGGTTGATTTACCCACATTGGGAAGCCCCACAATTCCTACTTTCATTTTTATGTATTTATTTTTTTTTCAATCCTGCATCGACTGGATTCCGCAAATGGATATTGCCCTTTAAATTGAATCGTTTGATTTGATATGTATCAAAAAGGGCATTTCACTTATGCTAAAATTCAATCTACAGCATGCTGCGGATAAAATTTTCGCGCCGCGAATATACAATTTTATAGCACGCACAACCGTCATTTCATAAATCTGCTGTTGTGTGCCGTATTAATCTTTACTTTTCACATAAACCTTATAATCCCATGGCTTTAATTCTAATATAGAACCTTCATTGAAGCTGATATTCTTTTTAGTGAAGTAATCAGTGTATTCCCCATAGTAAAGGGTTTCTTTAAAAGTAACATTCTGAATGTTTTCAGAAAAATTGAAAACTGCAAAAACCTTGTCATTTTCATTTTCCCTAACAAAACTAAAAATTTCGCTCTCTGATGAGTTGGGTACTTTTATCATACGAGCACCCCATTTTGCGTTCCACAAAGCTGTATTTTCTTTCATCAGTATAAAAAGTTCTTTATATAGTTCTCCGATATAATGTGCTTTCCAGTTAATTGTATCTTTCTCAAAAAATGCTAACCGTTTTGTGTTTCCTGCTTCCTGACCGTTATACATCAAAGGCATACCTTCACCAACAACTGATAGTACAATGGCAGCGTCTAAACCATCACCAAACTGCTCCCACATGGTTCCTTCCCAACTATTTTTATCATGATTACTTACAAAGGTCATCCGAAATATATTTTGGGGATAATACCCTTCATTCCATGAGTAATAAGCATAAAGAGCATTTACATCTGCCTTCCCCGTACAAATTTTATGAACTGCATCGTTCCAAGCCCATGCATAAGTCATATCAAAGGCTTCAGCATGAAAATCGCGACCTTCCCACTCGGCTAACATAAATACGGGCTTAATCGCATCTAATTCCTTACGTGCATTATTCCAAAAGTCCAAGGGAACCAAACCTGCAGCATCACATCTATATCCATCCACATCTACTTCTTTTACCCAGTATTTTAGGGCTTCTGTCATATATTTTCTTAGGTTGGGGTTGTTAAAGTTTAAATCAATTACATCTTCCCAGTCAAACCAAGCTGTTGGCATATATTCACCTTTATAATCTTTCACATACCAATCAGGATGTTCTGTAACCAACTCATTGTCCCAAGCTGTATGATTGGCAATCCAATCCAAAATAACATACATGCCATGTTTGTGAGCCGTTGCAACAAATTTTTTCAAATCTTCCAAAGTACCTAATTCCGGATTTACTCCATAATAGTCTTTAACAGAGTATGGGCTTCCTAACGAACCTTTTCTATTTTTCTCACCAATGGGATGAATAGGCATTAACATAATTATATCTATGCCCAACTCTTTTAGCCTGGGTATTTGTTTTTCTGCTGCTTGTAATGTGCCTTCATGTGTAAATTGTCTGGTATTTATTTGGTAAATGGTAGCATTTTTTGTCCACTCAGGATGTGTTATTTTTACATACGATGTTGGATTATACGCTGTTTGTGATGACTTTTCATCAGTCTTTTCACTTTTAGTATTCTGACACCCCAAAACAGTCAGAACTATAATGAAGTATAATAATTGTGTTGCTTTCATTGGATTCATTTTTAGTTTATTTATACTCTAATTTACAGTAAATTCATTAAATAGATGTCTTAATCTGTATCTAATCTTAATGTGCTCACTCATGTGGTATATGTCTTGTCCTGAAATATGGCTACAGGTTAAAAATTAATTTACGCTGTTTTTAAATATACCCCCCGCTGCCGCACGAATCCTTTCGTGTGGCTTTACAATTTAAAATACTGAAAAACACAAACATTTTCCAGCAAACCTTTTTCTCCAGCATAATCTGACGCACTGCTATATTTGTAATTTTCCGGTCTTAATACGATACCTTCTTCAACGGGATAATTGTGTATATAATCAATTTTTTGCTGAATAACTTCATTGCTCCATAATTCAATAGGCTTGTTATCATGTCGCCAAAACTGATTATTGGTAGTATTAGAATTTTTTTCTGCTTCTTTTTTAAAATAATCTAATAAAAATTCTTTTCTGCTTTCCTTTTCGTTTTCTTGAATGGCTTTTATAACGCTTCTACTGGTAAACCGTTTAAAATCTCCCAATAAAAGTTCCGGTTTTTGATTTTCTAAACTTCTGAATAATGAACTACCTCGACCCAAGGGTGCGAGGTAGTTCATTTTTTCGCGAAAAGAGCATCAACCTTCTCAATGTGTATTTTTTCATTTAGATTGTCACTTTCCGTTTTTAAAAAGATGTATTGATCATTAAAATATAATACTTCAATTTTACCATAATCTTGGTATTTTTTTTCCAGTATTTCAAAGTTTGCTATTGGAATTTTTTGTGAAAGTTTTATAAACATTAAGGATGACAACATTATGCCTAATATCATAATAAAAACTATATAATATCTATCAAACTTTGTGCTTTCTGAACTCACATTGCTATGTATATTTATTCCACAGCCTATTAAAAAAAACTGTAAAATTTGTGACAAAAAGTCCAAAGTTGTATTCTCGATTAAACTTGAATTGTGTTTTAGAATCAAGAACATATATACAACATTTAATAAAATAATTAACAAGAGTAAACGTTTGGAAATGATTGGTCGAATATTTTTTGTGAATGACATCAACGGTTTTGAAACCAATATTGGGAGAAGCATCACAAAAGTTGCATATGACAAAATAAAAATTCCATCAATTACTAACTGACTAATTGAGAAAAATTTAATTAGTGAAGGTGAAATGGCTACTATTTGTATCGCTTGATGAATCCCACCTAATAGTGTTGGTATAAATACCAAAATCGTAATATTGTCTCTAAGAATATTCTTGTAAGCTAAAATCTGGTCTTTTACTTTTTCCATGAAATGAATTTGTAATGCGAATCAAGGGTTAAAAAATCAGAATTTTGATAGGATTGGTTACCTTCTAGCATAAGCTTTTCAATATTATTATTTTGACCAAATGATATTTCAATTACAAATAATAATATTATTAGCAGATTTTTTTTCATCATGTGCACCAACGTTCTTCGTGTATGGCTCGTTGCGGATAAAACAGCGAGTCGTTTCGAGTAAGTCGTAAAGTTAGCAAAAAATCGCAAACTTTCGAGTCGTTCACTTGCCCCGCAATGAGCTATAC